>ENA-UOJP01002539-UOJP01002539.1-human-gut-metagenome-genome-assembly--contig:-C102-NODE-2539-length-13799-cov-56.917127_pt1 | contig 13799 bp, 15 predicted proteins | sample MGYA00242353_ERZ723900 | MGnify/ENA metagenome assembly ERZ723900
TCCTGTGGCTCTATCACATGAGATTGGGTGGCTCCGCCACCGCAGAATATTCACCGTTTCCTCATCCTTTAGAAAATAACTTGGAAACGTAGCATTGCTGATGATATACGGACCGCTTTCATGCACCACTGCATTTGGAAGATGTGCCACACCCTCCTGCACCAGCTTCTTCCGAACCGCAAACGGTACCAGACTTGCATCTTCACTGACTACAAACAAATGCACAATATCATTTTCTTCTGCCGCTTTTTCCACCAGATATTGATGTCCCAGCGTAAAAGGATTGGCATTCATCACAATCGCTGCTGCTTTTTTGCTCTCAAAGACAGGTTTTTCCAGCTTTTTTAAATAATCACGAAATCCCGTCCGACGGTTTTCCATAAATACAACACGGTTGTCTGCCCTTGCAATCTCATAAAAACCAAGATCCCCGAAAAATTTTGCTGAATCACATTTCGTATAAAGAAACAGATGATAATTTCCCCGTTCGAACTGAATCTGAATCAGATGACTCACCACCTGGTTCAGCAGTCCTTCTCCCTGATGATCTTTGCTGACTGCAAAACAACGTAAGGTATTTCCAAAGCAGCTTCCTGTTGCAACAGGATTATAGTCATCATCATATAAACAGCATGTATAATCCAGATTTTTATCCAAAGTGATTCCTTCTTTTTCCAGTAGCGCTTTTACCTGTTTTATCCCCCGATGGTCATTTGGATAAATCTGTGAAATCACAAATCCCATAATCTATTGCTCCTTTAAGAAATACAAAAAGTATGTAAAGGCCAACAGGTCCGCGCTTCCTCCGGGCGAAAGATTTTTACTGATAAATGCCCTGTCAAGAATCTCCAGCATATCTTCCTCCGGATAAGGATTTCTTTCCAGAATTTCTTTTATTTCTTCTGTCACCTGAAGCTGAGTTTCCCGATTGCTTCGCGCAATCAGATTTGTATCTACCGTAGATACCATCAATGCCAACAAAGCTGCGCACCCTGCCTGTTCCAGAGATAAACCTTTTTTCAGTCCTCTTTCCAGAGCCGGTAATCCAGCCTCCATAACTGCGGGAAACCCTTTTTCCGCTTGACCGCGGATTCCCGTGATTCCATATTTTACATACAGTTTTTCTCCTGTTGTTCCGGCATTCTCTTCTGTCACTTCCCGAAAATCATGTTCAACAATTCCTTTTGTCATCGCCGCACATTCTCCCAATACAACTTTTACATTTTTCCATTTTTCCCGGGGAAGACGACCAAGAGCACCACAAAGTATTCCAATAGAAAACAACGCACCTTTATGTGTATTTACACCATTTGTAGCCTGATTCATATCATAACCGGCAATTTTTCCTGCCCAGCGCAGTCTGCGAAAGGTTTCTTTTGGAGGTTCCTGGGCTGTTTCCATTCCCATCTGTGCACACTTCTGAAAATAGGGCCACAAAGAAGCTGCACTGGACATAAAAGTAAAGCAGTCCATATCTTTATGACTTCCGCTGTTTCTCCGATCCACAAGCCCCGGTTTCGGAGTAGTGCACACTTCATACAACAGGCTTCTGCAAGCCAGTTCCGCAATCCTCCGGCTATCCTGCTCCTGAAATTCCTTCAGCAGGAGTTCCTTTGTGGTCTGCTCAAGCTCTGCAACAGAATGGGTTCTGCTTCTGGCACATTCCTTCGCCGGGTTACCACAGAGCAGACAGGTTCTGGGACTTTCGCCGATTTCCATACGCTCTATATGAGTACCGTTTTCATCAAGAACATCCATATCAAAGAGACGCCCAACCGACAGATTATTTTCTATTTCCACTGTTATTTTTTTTATCTCCACAGCATTGCCTTTTACACAATAATAACATACATTTCCCGTATTTTCGCAATAACATTCCTGATGCAGACATTCTATTCCGGCACTGACAAGCTGATGTCTTAAAATATCACAGCCATATTCAAACGCCCGGTATATTAACCTGTTATTTTTGACCGGTCCGGCAATATTCATAGTAGGTTTCTTATTTGTGCAGAGGGTCCGATAGGAGGCCAGACCACTCTGCTTTTTGTAACAGATACGATTTAAACTATTCTGCAGATTCAAATGGTTTGAGCTGGCGAACCACATCCATAATTGTGCCGTCACGTGCTTCAATTATACCTACTACACGGTCTGCGAACTGAACCTTTTCCGGTTCTCCGACAATAGAATATGCAATGTCGCGCAATTCCTGGATCGTCTTTAACGGAATACAATCTGCTGCCTTCAACGCTTCCAGAAGGTCCGGTCTGCGCGGATTAACAGCCACACCATAATCTGTAACCACAATATCAATGCTTTCTCCCGGTGTTGTAACAGTGGTAACATCAGAACAGATTGCCCATAGGTTTTGTCAGGCCGCCTACACCTGTCTGATAGGAAAGACCATCTTTAAAATAAGGAGTATTGGCAACTACCTGCGTACAGTATTCCGCCATCAGAAGCTTTCTCTGATCTGTTGTCGGTTTTGCCGCCCCTGTTGCAATTTTTGCAGGATCACCGATTTCATCAACAACACATACATAATCCACTCTCTGCATCGGTATATGTGCCGGATAATTCGGAAACGGCACAAGACAGCCCGTAATCGCAGCTACTTTATCTGCATGAATGTGCGCTTCACCTGTAATTATGGCTCTTACACGACCGCCATGAGAACGCATGATAGCAAGACCTTTCAGTTTTCCCTGTGAGATAGCTTCGCCGATCGCACCACGCACACCTGATGATTCAATAGAGGAAAAACCGGCGGAGGGATTCGTCAATGGTATAGACAAGATGCCGATGGGTACAGAGGATTAATTTAAAAGACGTAGCGGTAGACCTGTCGTCGGAATACTTTGCCCCGCAAGTGGGACAAAACTTGGAGTGACAACGGAAAGGAACGAACGTAAGATTTCCGCAATGAGGGCAGCCATACATGGCGCCACCGTAAGATGGCTCCCCATAGTTGATGACCTTTTCGATGTTTTCCATGACAACAGGTCTGGGTTTAATATCATATTCAATAATCTCGTAATAGTCTTTAAGCATCTTCTGTATTACATTCATGAGATTATTATGAGACAAAATGACACAAAAAACAAGTCCTAATTCCCCTCATGAATGAGGGAAGGGCACTGAAAAAGTAGATAATACCGTCTGCGTAATTCCGGCAGCAGGATGGGCAGCACGTTCCTGCCCCTGCCAGGTGTGATGCCAATACGCAGTTTCCTGACATCCCCCTTTCTCAGTTCAGCCAGATTGGCTCCATTGACACTGCGCTTGCCCTGGCTGGCCAGGGATATGGGGTCTGCTTTGCCAGCAGTTTCAGAATCAAAGGACATGAGGCTTATCCTCATATCCACGTACTGTCTTTTGGGAAAGAACGGGTGTGCTGGGACTTTATCGCGGCCTTCCGCAAGGATTTTCAGCTGCAGGAGGCAGCCAGGTTTTTAGTGGACAGTATGAAAGAATTATGGCCGGAACAGGATTCTTAATGATTTTTAAGATAAAGCCTTTCTGCATTTAAGATTCCCCGGCTATGATAAAGTCAGAAATAAGGAAATCCGGAACAAAAAATAAATCAATGTTATACAAGGAGGTTTTGGGGAGTATGGAGATTCGCAAACCAGCCGTAGCAGGGACACTGGAGTCCAGTGACTGCCAGGTCACCGTGGAGCCGGGAGAGGGAAATATTGAGTTCGCGCTTGAGAGCGCTGTCATCAACCAGTACGGAAACCAGATTAAGAGAGTGGTCATGGAGACACTGGGAAATCTGGGCGTGGAGGATGTAAGGATTGCCATTGTGGACAAGGGCGCTCTGGACTGCACCATCAGGGCCAGGGTGGAAGGCGCGGTGTTCCGTGCAGCCGGACAATATGACAATCTGCCGTGGGGAGGTGCCATCCGATGATGAATACAGGTAAAAAGAGGCTGAGAAGGACCATGATGTTCCTCAATGCCCAGAAGCCGGGACTGATTAAGGACCCATATATCTACAGGCCGGACTCCATCATGCTGGATTTGGAGGATGCCGTGGCTGAGAACCAGAAGGACGCGGCCAGGTTTTCACTGTACCATGCCCTTAAAACCATTGATTACCGGGGATGCGAGCGGGTGGTGCGCATCAACGGACTGGACACTCCTTACTGGAAGGAGGATATCCGGTGCGCGGTGGCCGGCGGCTGTGACGCCATCCGCATTCCCAAGACAGAGCGTCCTGAGGATGTGAGGACAGTGGAAGACCACATTGAGGCAGCGGAAAAGGAATTCGGCATTCCGGAGGGCAGGACCTTAATCATGGCAGCCATTGAGTCGGCCAGGGGGGTCATGAAGGCCCTCGATATATGCGAGGCCTCGGAGCGGCTTTTCGGCATTGCCCTTTCAGGCGGAGATTATACAAAGGACCTTCAGACCCATATTACAGGGACGGGAATTGAGCTTATGGGCGCCCGCCAGAACATGATTATAGCTGCCAGGGCAGCGGGCGTGCAGTGTTTTGACACGGTTTACACCAATCTGGACGATATGGAAGGCTTCCGCAAGGATGTGGAGACCATACATCTCATGGGATTTGACGGGAAATCCATTATTAATCCCAGGCAGATAACCATTGTCCATGAAATCTTTACGCCCACCCCGAAGGACATCATCTTTGCGGAAAAAGTGGTGAAGGAGATTGACGACAAGAAGGCCAAGGGAATCGGCGTGTTTACGGTTGACGGTAAGATGATTGATATAGCATTTTATGACGGCGCCAGGAGAATCATTGCACTGGCTAAGGCATCCGGCGTGTATAAGGGGGATTTGTAAGATGATGAATGCGGTTGGACGGGACATACCCGAGGAAATCTTAAGGCAGACAGGCAAGGAAGTGTTTCAGGGAGTCCACCATTTTGACGGGTACACCTATAAGAAACACGGACCCATGACACAGTGCGTCATTAACTCCGATGGCAGCAAGCTGGTGGAAAGCATCCATGATGTACTGGTAAAATGCGGCATACGGGACGGTATGACTCTTGGATTCCACCACCATTTCCGGGAAGGTGACTTTGTGGTCAACATGGTCATGGAGGAGGTCCATAAAATGGGAATCAGGGATATCACCATCTGCGCCAGCTCCCTGGGCAAGGCCCATGACCCTATTGTGCCCTATATTGAGGACGGCACCATTACTAACATTCAGTCATCGGGCGTCCGCGGGAAGGTGGGGGAAGCCATATCCGGGGGAAAGCTTAAGGGGCTTGCCATCATGCGGTCCCACGGCGGCAGGGTGAGGGCCATTGAGACAGGGGAAACCGTCATAGATATTGCCTTTATCGGAGCGCCTACCTGCGATGATTACGGCAACTGCCGGGGAATTGGCGGCAAGAGCGACTGCGGCGTGCTGTCCTACGCCATGGCGGATGCATTCCATGCTGATAAGGTGGTGGCCATCACGGACTGTCTTGTTCCCTTCCCCAATTTTCCGGCCCATATCAGCATGACAAAGGTGGATTATGTGGTTGTGGTGGATGCCATCGGCGACCCGGAGAAGATAGCCACCGGAGCAGCCAAGCCAACCACGGATATGAGGAAGCTGATGATGGCGGATTACTGCACCAGGTTTGTGGTCAATACCCCCTATTTCAAGGACGGGTTTTCCTACCAGACCGGAGTGGGGGGAGCTTCCATCGCCTCTACCATCTCCCTGGCAAGAGTCATGAAGGAGAGGAATATCCGAATGAGGTTCGGGGTGGGCGGTTTGACAAAGCCTATGTGCGACCTGTTGATTAACGGCCAGGCGGATTGCCTGCTGGATACCCAGGACTTTGACCTGGATGCAGTGGAAAATTTAAAGGATTTAAAGCATTTCCGCATATCGGCAGGGGCCTATGCCGACCCCTTCAACAAAGGGGCCGTGGTCAATAAGCTGGATTTTGTGATTCTGGCAGCCCTGGAGGTGGACGTGAATTTTAACTGCAATGTGGTGGTTGGCTCTGACGGAGTCATCACAGGAGCCCAGGGCGGTCATCCTGACACGGCGGCCGGTGCAAAGTGCACCATTGTTATCACACCTCTGCTCCAGGGCAGGATACCGGCAGTATGTACCCAGGTGACCACGGTCACCACGCCGGGAGAGAGCATTGACGTGGTTATTACGGATTACGGCATTGCCATCAATCCCCTCAGACAGGATTTGATTGAGTGCATGAAGGATGTGGACCTGCCTTTTAAGACCATAGCGGAGCTGAGGGACATTGCCTACTCCATAGTGGGCGAACCGGAAAAGGTCCGGTTTACAGATAAGGTGGTGGGAATCATCGAAAGCCGGGACGGAACCATCATGGATGTGGTGCGGCAGGTGAAGAAGTTTGAGTTTGCAGAAGAATGAGTTTTCAGAAGAATGTGTTAGCGGAAACGTAAATAACAGAAACAGCAGATGAAAATGGCCTGAACCGGGGACCGCTGGGCGGAACCTGGTTCAGGCCGTCTGTATATTTATATGTCTGTATATTTATAAGGTTACGGAACAAACCGGTACCCCAGGCCCCGTACCGTCATGATGTGGGCCGATTTCTGGCGGTCCTTCTCAATCTTTGAGCGGAGACGGTTGATATAGACCATGATGGCGTTGTCGTCCACGGCAATGGTATTGCCCCACACATGCTCGTATATCATTTCTTTGGTGAATACCTGCCCTGGGTGCTTCATGAACAGGAGCATAAGGCTGCTCTCCTTGGATGAGAGGAAGATTTCCCCGCCGTCCTTATAAAAACGCATGGTGGATGTATTGTATGAAAAGGGGCCGCACTCCAGCTCGTCCGGGCTGTCCGGGGACAGGTTCTTGCTGCGGCGGATTAGCGCCTTGACCTTGGCGCCCAGCACCAGGGGCCGGAAGGGTTTGGTGATGTAGTCGTCCGCTCCGATGGAAAGGCCGTAGAGGGAGTCGTAGTCTTCGTTGCGTCCGTTGACAATCATCACAGGGGTCTTGATGCCCTGGCTCCGCAGGGCCTTGATGACCTCAAATCCTTCCATGTCCCCCAGCATCACATCCATGAGAATCATGTCATAGGCATGGTTTTTAAGGAGATGCAGGGCAGCCTGCCCGCTGTCCGCCACAGTGGTTTCCAGGTCATTGCTGTGCATTACCTTTTCCAGCAGTTTGCAGATGGACGGGTCATCGTCCACAATCAATACTTTATCAGCCATAGTTCCCCCCAAAATCTTTTGTTTCGTTGTTTGTTTTTATGTAAAATTCTTTAAATCATTATAATATTAAGGTGGGGACAAGTCAATAAGGGAGTCTTTTTACATCGTAAGGGGTAGTTTATGAAAGAGAAGAAAAAAGACAGGCAGAGGAACGGATACCTGGCGGCAGCGGCCGGTCTGCTGTACGCGGTGCTGCTGTCCCTGGCCTTTGCCGGGGTCAGTGTGTGGAATGAATATAAACAGTCCATCATAGACAACCAGAAGCAGCAGATGCTTCTGACCGCCCAGAGCCTGGCGGACAATCTGGAGGTGCTGATTGAGGAATATAAGGCGGACCTGGAGGCTCTGAGCGGCATGGCCCTCAGGAGGACTGAGGGGGATGGGGAACCGGACTGGACCGTGTTCCAGGAGTATGCCGGCGCCCATCATGCATTTGTCTATGACATCATGCTGGAAAATGAGGATGGAGAGGTGGTGCGGAGCATGAAGGGGCACCGGATTATCACCATATATTCCGTCAGCGCGGTTGACAGCACCATGAAACTGTATCAGGCCAGGCTGGACAACGGGGAAATCTATCTGATATTAAAGAAAAAGACCGAACACAAGAATTCAATCTCCCTTGTCATTGACGGCCAGGCCTATTACCAGAGCATGATTTCCGGTATTCGCCTGGGGACCAACGGCTATGTGGTGGTCAAGGATTCCAAGGGAACCATCCTGATGCACCCGGCCCAGGAACAATGGGGGATTGATGTCATATATGGACGGCGCCAACTGTATCCGGATAAGGACCTGGCCAGCCTGGAGGATATGATAGACAAACAGAACCAAGGGCAGGAAGGGGTATCGGAGTATTATTCCTACTGGTGGACCGAACCGGAAGCGCCAAGGGTAAAGAAGATAAGCGCCTATTCCCCGGCCCCCATAGGTCAGGATTTCCTGGTGGTCAGCGCTGTCATTGATTATGACGATATCTATATACCCATTGCGGAGGGATTTTTAAAGCTGGTCATGGTGTTTTCAGGCATTATTGGGGCCATCCTTCTTATGGGGGCTTATATGTTCCGCCTGGTGCTCCAGCGGAAAAAGGATACGGAGCAGATTGCCTATCTGACCGAGCTTAACCGCCTGCTGGAGGAAATGCACCAGAGTGAGGAGGCCATTGCCCATCAGCAGAGGCTCCAGATTATGGGGACCATGACAGGCGGCATTGCCCATGAATTCAACAACCTGCTTACGCCCATAATGGGGTATGCGGAGATGCTTATGATGGACCTGGATGAGGACTGCGGGTCATATGACAGTGCGTCGGAAATCTTCGAAGCTTCGGTAAAGGCAAAAGAAATCATACAGCAGATATCCTCCCTCAGCAGGAAGAACATGGAGACAGCCTATAAGAACATGGGGGCGGAGCGGATGATGAAACGCGCCCTGAAATTGGTACGGTCCGTATGCCCATCCAATGTGCACCTGGAAACAGACCTGGATTTCAGGGGAAAATGCATTCTTGGAAATGAAACTCAGATGAACCAGGTCATCCTGAATATATGCGTCAATGCCATTCACGCCATAGGCCATGAGGACGGCCGGATTCTTGTAAGGGGCAGGACAGTGGAAAAAAGGGAGCTGGAGTCCGGCTGTCGTGTACCGGTTTCAGGTACCTGGGATGAGTATGTGAGAATCGGCATTGAGGACAATGGCTGCGGCATGAGCCAGGATGTGCTGAAACAGATATTTGACCCGTTTTTTACCACAAAAAAGGGAGGAAAGGGAACCGGACTGGGGCTGGCCCTGGTGGAACAAATCATCACCTCCCACAGGGGATACATATATGCGCAGAGCCAGCCGGGAAACGGCAGCGTATTCCACATTTACCTGCCTGTCAATGAACAGACAGAGCCGGATAGTGAGGAAGCGGGGACGGAGGCCAGAGAGCCTGAGCTGCGGCTTCTTATTGCAGATGACAACCCCAAGGTGCTGGGGCTTCTGGAAAAGAACTTTCACCGCCTTAAGATACCGGTGGTGACAGCCATGGGATTTGAGGAGGCCAGGAAGCTTCTGAGGACCCGTACCTTTGACGCTGTGGTGGCGGACCAGTACATGGAAGGAGGCAGCGCGGTGGATTTCTGTATGTCCGTCCAGGGGCAGTATCCCGGCCTGATAAAAATTGTCATGGCGGACCAGGTGGACAGGGAGCTGGCGGAGGCCAGGCAGAGGGGAATCATAGACGGGTACATTGACAAGCCGGTCTCAGACACCTCTATACTGAAAGCCCTCAGGAACTGCGGGCGGGAAATGGAATCTTAACAATCATTCATGTTCCTCTTAATCCGATTTAAGGGACCGGCCGTAAGGGTGTAAGGTTGGGCGCTTATACTTGAATCATAAAATAAATGAGAAGAGGAGGAACAGACATGAGTGAGACCATGCTTGCATTGCTGGGCTTTGCAACCATTATCATGATTATTGTTTTGTTGCTGAAAAACGTTACGGTGCCGGCCATTGCATTCATCGGCGTGTCCACGGTGACAGCCCTGATTCTGGTGCTGACCGGTACATTTACGGTAAAAGAAATGGGGGGATTTATCAAGGCGGGCGTACAGGGGGTACATTCCACAGCGGCCCTGTTCATTTTCTCGGTGCTGTTTTTCGGAATCATGACAGATGTGGGGATGTTTGACCGCATCATCAATGCCCTGATGAAGAGAGTGGGACACAATGTGGTGGGGGTGGCCCTTATGACCTGTATCATTGCCATGATTGGACATCTGGACGGAGGCGGGGCATCCACCTTTCTGATTACCATTCCGGCCATGCTGCCTGTGTACAAGCGCTTGAAGATGCGTCCCACCACCCTGCTGCTGATTTGCGTGACTGCCATGGGTGTCATGAACCTACTGCCATGGGGCGGCCCTACCATGCGTACTGCTTCTGTGCTGGAGATTGAGTCCAATGTACTCTGGATGAAGCTTATGCCCATGCAGATTGTAGGTATCGGCATTGCATTGTTCACTGCTGTGTTCTGGGGATTTGTGGAGAAAAAAAGGGGCGCGGGCATTGACAGCGGCCTGGCGGCGGATGACAGCGGGATTTTAGAGATTGCAGAGGAGGCAGGGGACCACAGCGATTTGGTCAGGCCGGGAATGTTCTGGTTCAATGTATGTCTGACCCTGTTCATCATTGTGTGCCTTATATGGCTTCCCGTGCCATCCTATTACACCTTTATGCTGGGATGCGTGATTGCGCTCCTGGTCAATTATCCCGGAGCCAGGCTTCAGAATAAAATCATCAAGTCCCATGCAGGGCCTGCCCTGATGATGGCCTCTACCATTCTGGCAGCAGGCGTGTTCCTGGGCGTGCTGGAGGACAGTGAAATCATGAACCATATGGCAAATGTGCTGGCGTCCTTCATACCTCAGTCCATGGGAAGGTTCCTGCCGTTTATCATCGGAGTGCTGTCCGTGCCGCTTACACTGATGTTCTGTACGGACTCTTATTTCTACGGGCTGCTGCCTGTGCTGATTGGAGTGGGGAACAAGTTCGGCGTGGACCCTGTACATATCGGCATTGCAATGGTGGTGTGCCGCAACTGCGCCACCTTCATCAGCCCGGTGGTGCCTGCTACCTTCCTGGGTGTGGGACTGGCCGGCGTGGAAATCAAGGACCACATCAGGACCTCCTTCTTCTGGATATGGGGCGTCAGCCTTGTGTGCATGGTGGCAGGACTGCTGTTAGGGGTGCTTTCCGTCAGCTGATGATGAAAAGAACGGCTTTGTGATGGATAGGTACGCCGGGCCATGTAACGGCGGGCAGGCTATCAAATTGGATGTCGGGCCGTGTACGGCTGGCGGACTATTAAACAGGAAACTTCACAAATCGGCAAAGATGGTTTATAATAGACTGGAAATAAAAAATGGCATAACAAAAGAGCGAAGGTGTGACTTCGCCATGACGTTGTTTATGCAGTTTTTTGTTTTTGGTTTAGGCTGCACTATCTGACGGTAGAGAAAGAATAAGGAGTATGGAGCTATCCATATCCCATAACCTTTCGAAAGCGTTCAAATAGTGCAGTTTTTTGTGGTAAACTTCTAAAACCAACATAGAAGTGCCACACTTCGGGCATCTGAGCGGATCATAGCCAAAGGTCAGAAGGATTGAATTACGCCAGTCCAGGAGTCGGGAAAGATATTGCCGCTTCTGATGGGATAAACATTTCCGGAGATTTTTTTCCTGTTTATGGTGCTTTGCATGAATGCCATAGTATCGGACCATTTTAAAATGCTTGTCAGGGATATGTACAATCAGGCGTTTGATAAAGTGGGTGACGGGAACACATTCCGTGATCGTTTTATGATCCTCATGGCGCTGATAATGGAACGTCACGAAATTACCGTCATAGGCATCAATCCTGGAAGTAGCAATAACAGGTCTCCCAAGGTATCTGCTGATGTATTTAATGGTGATATCAGGAGAACACAAGTTAGGCTTAGCTCTAACATAAAAGCCTTCGGGATGGTCTTTGTAGAGCTGATTTTTAAGCTTCTTAAAAGAAGATCCCAGTTTAAGGGAGAGCTGATCTAAAAGGACTTTACGGAAAGCCAGGCGCAGGAAGTCATAATCAAAATGGGTATTGGTTCGCCAGGGGGTAAAATTGCCAGCGCCTCCTTCAGAAATCAGGGTATGGATGTGAGGATTCCATTTCAAATCCCTACCAAAGGTATGGAGTACGCAGATAAAGCCAGGGGTAAAGTGTTCGGACTTGTTAAGTTTGAAGAACATGCGTAGGATAACATCCCTGACAGAATGGAACAGGCAGTTAAGGAGTGAGTGATCCTTAAGAAAAGAGATACGCAGTTCCTCAGGAATCGTAAAGACACAGTGCCTGTGATTGCAGGAAATGAGTTTACAGGACATACGAAAAGCGCGTTTCTGGTTATACATGTTGCCACAGGAAGGACAGAAGCGGCTTTTACAGGAGAAGGGAACAAATTTAAGGTTACCACAATGAGGGCAGCCAAAGAAAGCGCCCCCGAAAGAAGGAGCATGGCAATTGATCATCCTGTCGATGTTATCCAAAACATTGTTGCCGGGGCGGATGACATATTGGACGTATTCAAAGTGGTCAGAAAAAATAGTTTGGAGGATGTTCTTTTTACACATAAAAACATTTTACAATAAAAAGATACAAAGAGAACCCCCAAAATCCCCTCATGAGTGAGGGGAGGGCACTGAAAAAGTAGATAATACCGCCTGTGTTTGCTATAATGTATATATCAAATATAGGCGGTGTTTTTATGATCGAACAACAGCAGAGATTGGTGTTAAGTCCATACATGGAAATATATGAATTAGTAATCCCGAAAGATAATCTTCTTCGACAGATAAAAGAATTGGTTGATTTTAGCTTTATTTACGATGAACTACTTGATAAATATTGTCTGAATAACGGACGAAATGCAGTTCCGCCTATCCGAATGTTTAAATATCTGCTTTTAAAATCAATTTATGATTTATCTGATGTTGATGTTGTAGAGCGTTCTAAATATGATATGTCTTTAAATATTTTCTGGACATGGCGCCAGAAGATGAGGTCATAAACCCCAGTTCATTGACTAAGTTTCGCAAGCTACGCTTAAAAGATATGAATCTTTTAGATATGCTGATTGCTAAAACGGTTCAGATTGCATTGGATAAAGGAATCATAAGATCAAAATCTATTATTGTGGATGCCACTCATACAAAATCAAGATATAACCAAAAAACACCGCGTCAGGCACTTCAGGATCAGTCTAAGAAACTGCGATGTACCATCTATGAAATAGATGAAACAATGAAAGATAAATTCCCCAATAAAAACACCGAAGATTCTTTAGAAAAAGAATTAGAATACTGTAAACAGCTTATCTCAGTCATAAAAGGAAATGAAGAATTATGCAGTTATCCGAAAGTGCAGGAAAAATTAAATCTATTAGAGGAATCGGTCAGTGATGATATGGAATATTTGGAAACTTCAAAGGATGGAGATGCAAAAATCGGTCATAAAACAGCCAATACTTCTTTCTTTGGATATAAGACCCATATCGCCATGACAGAAGAACGGATCATTACGGCTGCAACTGTTACCAGCGGAGAAAAAACAGATGGAAAAGAATTACCGGCGCTGATTCAGAAAAGCCGGGAGGCAGGGATGGAAATTGAAACCGTAATTGGAGACAAAGCGTATTCAAGCAAAGAAAATATAGATGCAGCTAAAGATGGAGATTATGAACTCGTATCCAGATTAAACAGTATTGTTACCCAAGGGAACCGTACAAAGCCAGATGAGTTTGAGTTTAATCAAAAAGAGGGTTTAATTCCCCGCAGCTTGCTGCGTAACAAACTTTTTCAAGACATGGAGGAAGTGATATACTAGTATAACTCGATTTAAATAAGCTTACAATTTAAGCATTGGTAGTAATCTGATTTCTTGGCTTACGTGTCCGTGCTTTGGGCGCACGTTTCCCTTGGTTTTCAGGATAATAATGTAAACTTATTAAAATCGAGTTATACTAGAGGAAAAAGGAAAGGAGAAATTGTGTGATGAGTGAAACAATACGCAA
>ENA-UOJP01002542-UOJP01002542.1-human-gut-metagenome-genome-assembly--contig:-C102-NODE-2542-length-13787-cov-4.518060_pt1 | contig 13787 bp, 12 predicted proteins | sample MGYA00242353_ERZ723900 | MGnify/ENA metagenome assembly ERZ723900
GGCCGGACGATTGCCGGCTGTCCCGGCAGGCCGTCGCGGCTGCACTTCCGCCGGCGGGGAGCGGGAATTCCGCCTCATCAGCAGATGCCGGAATCCCCGCCGCACGGGGAGCCGCAGATGGGCCGTCGGTACCAGATCCCGGAACAGACAGGCGAGGGAGCGTCAGATCAGAGCATGGCGGCCGGGAGCACCCAAAACTTCCCGCTGGATGTAGGAGGCAATGATATCGATGAACTGGGAGGCACGGGGCGGAGCCGTCAGTGTGAATCCCGCCATTTTGACCATCAGCGGCCGGTTTGTATGCCACGCGCAGAGAACAACGGTCCGGATGTTCCGTTCCACGTTGGAGGGACGGCACCGGGTCTGCCGGGCCACGACCTCATAGATCTCTTCGGTGACGTTGAGCAGGCGGGATTCATCTTCCAGGACCAGGGCGATGGCGCGGACCGTCTGCGGGTAACCGCGGTAATTGCGCGTGATGCCAAAGGGGCGCAGCGTTTCCCGGATGATCGTGTCCATGGAGAGCACCTCCTCGAAATTTGCGATGAGAAGATTGTACGACCCAAAACAGCAAAACCTGAAAAAACGACTTCTCTCAGAAAATTCGACATCTTCCGTTCTGCGGGGAAACTGCCCTCTGCCTGTATTCCAGAATTTGGTGACCCCTTTGACTCTATCATAATATAATTTTTTACTCTTGTCCTGAATTTGCATGAGTTTTAGAAAAATATAGGCGCCGGAAGACCGGAGTCTATGGAGGAGAGGGAAAAATTTCTCTGAGCAGACAGCCGGGAGACCCGGTCAAGGAGATTTGCGCCGCGGCTCTTGGCGTTCCCGCCGGCGGCCTGTTTGGGAAGCCGTCCTCCCGGAGGGGACGGGACAAAGGCGGAATCGCCGCAGGGAGAAAAAATACAAAGCCCCGCTCCTGAAGGAGCGGGGCTTTGCGGTGCAGCAGCCTGTACAGGCCACGCAGTCAGTTTGAGGGATCAGGCGGTCCGGATGGTGGCAGTGCCGCTGACAGTGTAGCTGGCACCGTTATCCCCGGTAAAGCTCATCAGCACATCCACCGTGATGGTGTGATTGCCGGAAGAGATCGCCAGACCATCGATCTTCATGGTAGCGTCAGAAGCGAGATCGGAGAAGCTGGAGATCATACCCAGGGAGTCCGTGAACGTATCATACTTATCGCCATCCACGGAGACCACATACTCGACCTTGACATCGTTCAGCTTCCAGCCGGAAATTTCATCGCAGGTGGCGGTGGTGAATTCGATGGTGTCGTAGTTGGAGCTGGACCCGCTGGCGGAAATGGTTGCCCGCAGGGAGTCGAACTCATGGTCCGCATCCACGGGGGTCTCCGTCTCGCCCTCGCCGTTGACGGACTGGACGCAGATGAAGGTGATCTCGCCGTCGCGGACATACAGGTCGATGACCACGGTGCCGGGCTCCTTCAGCTCTTCCACGGCCTCCACAGCGGCGGTCAGACGGGAGATGGAGTTGATTGCGCGGTCATACACGGAGCTGTTGATGGTGGAGTTGCTGCGGGCGTCGATGATGGTGGCGTTGGCGATGCTGACATCGTCGAACGTGATCCCATCAATAGAGCCGGTCAAAGCGCTCCGATAGATGCGGTCGGAGTCGTTCAGGGTCAGGCCCTCCACAGCAATGCCGTCGGAGTCGTCATCAATAGTGCCGCTGGAAATGACATCGTCATAGCCGCTCAGGGTGTAGATGCCGTCGGCATCGATCTCGTCCACCTCATAGAAGCCCTTGCTGTAACGCTCGTCTGCGGAGATCTCCTCGCTGGTATTGTCGTCCATAAACCAGAACTCACGAACGTACTCGCTGGAGCCCACGCGGTCATAGCTGCTGCCGGCAGTGTACAGAACGTCAGCGGAACCGGCGGTGGCGTTGCAGTCCACCAGGACCACAGACACGGCGTCGCGAGGATCGGAGTCGTCGGTAACCACAATGACTTTCTGCGTTCCGTTACCGGAGGCCTTGATGCCGCCGCTGGTCAGAACGGTGTCGATGTCGTCGGCCTCGTCGTCCACGCCCAGGAACTGAGTGGTGTCATCCACATAGAAAGTACCGCCAGAGGTGGAGAAACGGGTGTCATCAGCCGCGATATCCTTGCTCAGAGTGATGCTGCTGCTGACGTCATAGCTGCTGCCGCCATTCCACACTTCGGCGATGTCATCGTCGAAGGTGTAGAGACCCTGGACCTGGACATAATCGCCGTTGTCCGTAGTATCGCCGTCAACAGTTTCCTTAATGTAACTGTGCAGAGCACTCTCTACGGTAGTATCATCGACCCAAGAGCCGTCACGATAAGTCATTTCCTCATCCAGTTCAATGTCGGTGACGGAGCCATCCTCCAGGGACACGGCCTGGGCGTACCAGGTGAAGTTGCCGGAGTTGTAGCGGCTCTCCTCGCCGTAGACACCGGCCACGTAGTACACGTCGGTCAGGTCTGCGCCGGCGGCGCCCTCCACGCCGATCACATAGCCCTCGGCGGTCAGGTAGATGGTGTAGTCCTCGTCAAAGTCGAAGCCGTCCACCGCACCGTCCACATAGACGTCGGTGTCGTCGCGGACAAACTCGTAGCGGCTGCCGTCCAGGGTGACGGTCTCATTCTGCCGGTATGCAGAGACAGCGCCGGTGACGGACTCGGCCACATAGGAATCCAGGACCTCGCCGGAAGAGCTGTCCGCCTCGCGGAAGGCCACGGCCAGGATGGTGCCCTCGTCATAGGCGGAGGTGTAGCCCCGCAGGGTGTCCTCGGCCTCGTCGTAGTCATCATAATAGTCGCCGTAGTCGGAGTTGCTGTCCAGGCTGGTCAGGGTCAGGACAGCGGAGGCGCCGTTGCGGCTCTCGGCGGTGCTGACGTCGGTGTCCACCTCGTCGATCCGGGCCACGGTGTAGCGGCGGACCACCACGGTCTCCACGTCGCCGTCGTCGTTCTCATAGGCTTCCACGATGTCGCCCAGGGCCACGGCCGCATTGGACTTGATCTCGTTGTCGTCACCGTTGAGGAAGTACTCCGCGTCGCTGACCTCGCTGGTGCGGTAGTTCATGTAGTCGGAGCTGGTCACGACTTCTTCCACGGTCAGGTCATCGTCCTCCACCACATAGGTGGCGTCGGCGTCCTTGGCATAGGTGCCCAGGTCCTCGCCGTCATAGTCCCAGTTGGTGGCGGGACGGCCGAAGTCATCCACGGCATCCTTGCCCACCAGGTCCTCGAAATACCGCTCGGCGAACTGCATCTTGTCGTCGTCCTCAACCGTCTCACGGTTGGCGTTGTTCTCCACATCGTGACGGCTGGAGGAAGTGGTGACCTGCACGTCGCCCACGATGATGGTGTTGGAGCTGTCATACTCCACCATGGTGGCCTGCAGCATGTTGTAGGCATACAGGGCGGCCTCCTCACGGGTGACGGCCTGAGAGCCCACGAACTCGTCGTTGCCGTCGTCCAGGCCGATGCCCACGGCCTGCTTGATGACATTGACGGTCCAGTTGGCGCCGGTGTAGCCCTCGATGGAGCTGTCATAGCCCAGAGCACCCAGCAGCATCTTCATGAAGGCATTGCCGCTCAGAGTCCCGGTGGGCCGGAACGTGCCGTCGGAGTAGCCGTTGATGATGCCCTGCTGAGAGCAGTAGGTGATGTAGCCCGCAAAGGTGTTGGTGGTGGGCACATCACGGAAGGGCGCGGAATCCGCGCTGAGCGCATCCGCAGTGGTGGGCCCCAGGATCAGGTTGCAGATGATCTTGGCGGCCGCGCCGCGGGTCAGGACTCCGTCGGGGTTGAACGTGCCGTCGGAATACCCGTCGACAACGCCGATCCCCGCGATGACGTTGACAGCTTCCTGATAGGTGATGTCGCCGTCATCCTCGAAGTCCGCGGCGCCCGCGCTGACGGTGACCAGAGACATGGTCATCACCAGAGCAAGCACCAGAGAAAGGAACTTCTTCATTGGGATTTCTCCTCCTTCAAAAAATTTGCGGTCCGCCGGAAGACCCCGGGCGGGTCTGGGATTCGTGTGGGGGCTAGCCAACCAACAAGTGTCGGCCTACACCAACCACAGAGCCGGACGCGGGGCGCTTCCGCCGTTCGCAAGGCCAATTTACGGGAAAAACCTGCCGGTGTCCAGCGTTTCGCAAACCTTTTAATCCAATTGAAAAACGGCGCACAAACCGCATGGACAGCCATGTCATTCCATCATAACACGGACGCGATTTCCGCTCCGGCCGCGGTGCGGGCGCAAAAGGAGAGCGGCCTCTGAGGGCCGCTCTCCTTTTGCGCCGTTTACAGCAGAACCTCCTCCCGGAGGGGAAGGGCGTACCGCTGCCCGGCCTGCACCAGGCGCCCGTCCTCCACCATGTGCTTGAGGATCAGGGCGCACTGCCGGTCGCCGATGTGCAGGAGCGCCGCCAGATCCTGCCGGTAGGCCGGACCGGACTGCTCCAGAAATGTACGGATGACGTCGTACTGCTCCTCCGGCGGCACCACCTGGCCGGCGGGGTAGTATTTGCCGCCGACCCGCACCGGCTTTCCCCGCTCCGCCAGCTGCCGGAGACGCTCATAGGCCGCCACCTTGGACAGGCCAAGCAGCGACATGGCCTCCGACCGGGAGATGGTGCCTTTTTCGGCGGCATAGGCCAGCAGCCGGGCGTCCTCGTTCTCCCGGCGCTCCTCCCGGCAGAGATCTCCCAGGCTGATGTGCTCCATCCCGCCCCGGATCAGGGCGGTCCGCACCATCTTGGACAGCCGGGGCTGGTCCAAGGGCCGCCGGGAGTTGGGCGTCAGCAGCACGTGCGGGTCTTCACCCGGCCGCCGGCGTCCCGCCGCCGCCCGCAGCAGGCGCCGCAGGGTGACGCCCAGGGGCAGGTCCCGGTCCGGCAGCCGCAGCAGGCCCAGATCCACCTGGTCCCAGGTCAGGACCGTCATCTCCCGGACCTGCATCCCCAGCTTCCAGCCCATCCACAGGGCCAGCCCCACCGGGGAGCTGCCCTCCGCCTGGAGCAGCTTCCACATCAAAAAACCGTCCACCTCCCGCCGGGGGCAGGAGGCCTTCTGCCGTCCCTCCGGCAGATAGTCGGAGAAAACAGCGTACAGAGTGGGGACGGCGATGCCGCTGATCCGGGCCACATAGGGCCAGTCGTGGGATTCCAGCTGGCGGATGATGAAGTCGTGCCGCAGATCCATCAGGCTGATGCCGCCCAGCCCCGCCCGGTCCAGGGTCTTTCTGGCCAGGCGGGAAATGGACTCCGGCGGCATCTGCTGCCTGCGGCGGTCCGAGACCACCACGAAGGGGGCGGGGTGCCCGGGACGCTCCGCCTGCCGGCGCAGGCAGTCCTCGGTCTCCGCCTCCAGCGGGATGGTCCGGTCCGGCAGCCGGAGCTGATGGGCGGAAAAGTCCACATCGCTCCAGGTCAGGCGCTGGATCTCCTCCCGGGTCAGGCCCTGCCGCCAGGCCAGGCGGAGGATCAGCCCCGCCGCCGTCTGCGTCTGCTCCGCCAGAAGCCGGGCCATGGCCCGGGCGTCCGGCCGTCTCATGGTTGCTTTGCTCACGTTCCGTCTCCTCCCGGTCAGGGGGGAGCGCGGAGCGGCAGGTTACGGCTGTATGACATACGAGCCGAACCCTGCACCGCTTTGGGCGCTCCCGGTCAGGAACGCCCAGAGTTGTTCTGCTGTCTGCATGGGATGGCGGGTGCGGGTGCCCGCCCCGGGTGTGCCTGCCGCCTCTGACTTTCACCGCGTTGCTGTCTGTTTCTGTCTGCCGCCGTTTGCCGGGGAGCCGGAGGATCTCCGATGGGGGCCCGGCGCCCCGCCCGTCACACGGGCTGGCTGTTCTTGCCGGACTGTTTCTCCCACGCCGCAAGGCCCCGGGCGATCAGATCCCGGAACATCGCGTCCCGGGGGACGCCGGGGTAGCTGCTCTGCTTTGCCGCGGTCAGTTCCGCCGCCAGCTCCGGCGTCACGGAGATGGTGAACCGCTTTCGATCTCTGTTCATGTACGCAGCTCCTTTCTATATAGTGGTTAAGTGAATTAGTGAACCTATTAAAATCATTATAGTGGTTCACTGAACCAAAGTCAAGGGGCTGCGGCTCTCTTTACACCGGTGGTTCACTCGTGTATAATAGGGCCAGAGGTGATAAGGATGGCAACAGACAGACCGCGTTACACGGTATCCGTGGACAATGAGCTGTTTCAGCAGATCGAGGATTTCCGCTTTGAGCGCCGGTTCCAGACCCGTTCGGAGGCGACCGTGGAATTGATCCGGCTGGGACTGGAATCCCTGAAAAAGGAACAGCAGACCCCGCGGGAGAAGCTGGCGGACGAGGCACATGACGACTGACCGTCCGCCGGCGGCTCCGGCCGCGGGGACGCCCGTGAAAACGGGAGCGCGCACCCCCACCCCATCCTATCAGAGACAACTGAAACAGGTCTGATTCCGGCGCACCTCCGGGAGAGGCGGGAATCAACGAAAAAAAGACGGCTGCCGGTTTGGCAGCCGTCTTGGTGATTTCGGGAGATGGGTACGGGAATGGCGCTCAGTAGAATTCCTTCAGATAGGCCTCCACATCCGCCCGGGTGCCGGTGAAGGGGCCGGGCGTCTCCATCTTCAGGGACACCAAGGCGGTGGCGAAGCGGAGGGCGGTGGGGATGTCGGCGGTCAGCCGCTCGTTGATGTAGCCGGCAAAGGTGGTGTCGCCCCGCCCGGTCCGGCCGGAGAGGTTCCTGGCCCGGATGGGGCAGGTGTAGATCTCCCGGCCGTCGTAGACCAGCACCTCCGTGTTGTGGGTGATGAGGATCTCCTTGGCGCCCCACTGGTAAAGCTGCTTGGCGGCCTCGCCCCGGTCGGTGAGGCCTGTCAGGATCTCCGCCTCCGCCGCGTCGGTCTTCAGGAATCGGACGTACGGCAGCAGTTCCTTTTTTTCCGCCCAGTCGTGATAGACCATGCCGCCGTTCTCCACCCGGCGCAGCATGGTCTGCACGTCGATGGCCACCAGGGCGTGCCGGGCGGCAAAGGGGATCATCTCGTTGGGGATGTCGCCCGCCGCCAGACCCGCCAGATGCCAGATTGCCGCGTCGATGTCCGGCACCTCCTCGGTGCGGTACGGCTCGATGACACTGTCCACCGTGGAGGTGCGCCGCTCCCGGTCCGGGGTGTGGTAGACATTTTTGGTGACAAAGGAGGTCCTGCTGTGCAGGGGATAGACGGTCACGTTGGGGGCCGGGGCGAAGGCGGCGGCCAGATCCACCTGGGCCGTGTCCGCCTTGGGGAGCACCGCGGTTTTGTGGCCGGTGTTGGCGGCGGCAAAGCCGGAGTAGTACACGGCGCCGCCCACGGCATGGACCGTGGTGCCGTCATAGTCCACATTGGTGTCCTGGGCCACTTCGCCGATAATCAGGGAGTCAAACTGGTCCATTTCATGTCCTCCTTCTGTATTTCCTGATCCGCGTCCGCAAAGGTGTGGAATACCGGGCCCCAGAGCCCGACCAGGGCCTTGCAGGCAAAGGGATCCGCGGGCGTCTCCGGCGGGATATCTGCCGGGAAGCCAGCGGCAGGCGGCCTGCGGGAATCTTCTTGAAGCGTAAACGTTTTCGGACTTTGCACACAAAAACAACCCGCCGAAGATATCACTTCTGCAATGAAATATATATAATTTGCGGATAAAAGTCAATATGCGGCCGAGCGCTCTGCCAGTTGGCTGAAATGCAAAATGGAGGGGCGCCTTGGGCGGTTTTCCCACCTGACCGAGAAAAATGTGTGTCCGCCAAAATGGGGAGAAAATCCGACGAAAACGCTTGCGTACAAAAGCGTGAACTGCGGGCAAAGAGGCGTTCGGGAGCGGAGGGAAGCTGAGAAAAACCACAGAGGAACGCACCGCCTTTCGGCAGTGCGTTCCTCTGTGCGGCGAAGCCGATGATAGAAAGGAAATGAGCTGTACAGCTCTTGAAGACCTGAAAAAATGCTGGGAGCGCTATTGGGCTGTGGACCGGCAGAACCCGTCCAGGACGCGATCTCCCGCATCCGCGCCGACTGGGCCACATGGAAGGGGCACCGGCGGTCACAGTGGCCGCAGCCGATGCAGGCGTCCGCGCCCAGGGACAGGTTCCGGTAGTGCTCCGCCGCCAGGGCGTCCCCCGCACGGGCCAGGTCGTAATACTTGTTGATGAGGCCCACGTCCAGGCCGGCGGGGCAGGGCTGGCAGTGGTTGCAGTAGACGCAGGCGCCCTCCGCGTCCCTGGGAGTGAGGGAGCTGATGACGGAGTAGTCCCGCTCCGCCTCCCCGGCCCGCAGAAAGCCCAGGACCCGTTCCAGGTCCGCCCGGTCCCGGACACCGGGCAGAACCGTCAGGACGCCGGGCTTGTCCAGGGCGTACTGGATGCACTGGTATTCCGTCAGGGCCTGCCCGAAGGGAGAGGTGCGGGCATCCAGCAGCTGTCCGCCGGCAAAGGCCTTCATCACGGAGATGCCCACGCCCTCCGCCTCGCACCGGCGGTAAAGGGCCATCCGCTCCGTGGCGCTGCCGTTGGCGTACTCGCCGTGCTGGTAGTCGTAGCTGGGGTTGATGCTGAACATCATCATGTCCACCAGGCCGGTGTCCAGCACCTCCCGGGCCAGGGCCGGCGTATGGGTGGAGAGGCCGATGTGGCGGACGACGCCCTGGGCCTTCAGCGTCTCCAGATACTGGAGAACGCCGTTGTCCACATACCGGCGCCAGTCGCCGGACTCGTCCATGCAGTGGATGAAGCCGTAGTCGATGTAGTCCGTCCGCAGCTGCTCCAGCTGCCACGCCACCGACCGCTTGACGGCCTCCAGATCCGTGGTCCAGCTGTAAGGTTTACCGGCGGCATAATTGGCGCCGAAGTGAACCTGGTAGAGCACCTGCTTGCGCACGCCCGCAAGGGCGGCGCCGAAGATGGGGAAGCAGGCGGAGTCGGCAGTGGCCAGGTCGAAGTAGTTGATACCCTGCTCCAGGGCCATCTCCAGCGTGGCGGCACCCTCTTTCGCCCCGGCGGCGGGGAGGCCGCTGGTGCCCACGCCCAGGACGCTGATCCGGTCCCCGGTGCGGCGGTTGACGCGGTATTCCATAGGTCGAAACCATCCTTTCCTGTTGCGGCTCTGCGGCGGCTGGAGTCCGGCCGCCCGTCCGCCGGGCACGGCGGACGCCGCGCCTCATATGGCCCTATTATACCGCCTGAAATGAGAAATAGCGAATACCTGTTTTCTATGCTGAGACATACATTTTACACATATCACACTTGCGGCCCCGCCGCGGCCGTGATATGGTAGGGGAGAAGAGGAGGTGCGGCCCGGTGGAATTTCGGACGCTGAAGTATTTTTTGACCGTGGCCCGGGAGGAGAACATCACCCGGGCGGCGGCGCTGCTCCATCTGACGCAGCCCACCCTGTCCCGCCAGCTGATGCAGCTGGAGGAGGAGCTGGGAGTCAAACTGTTCCGCCGCAGCCAGCACCACATCGTTCTGACGGAGGCCGGGATGCTGCTGCGCCGCCGGGCCCAGGAGATCGTGGAGCTGGCGGAGAAGACGGCCCGGGAGCTCCGCCCGGCGGAGGAGATCACGGGCCGGATCTCCATCGGAAGCGGCGACCTGCGGAGCATGACGTATCTGGCAAAGCTCCTGGCCGCCTTTCACCGCCAGCATCCCCGGGTCCAGTATGAGATTTACAGCGGAGACTCCGACGGGATCAAGGAGCGGATCGAGCAGGGACTCCTGGACATGGGACTTCTGCTGGAGCCGGTGGACATCAGCCGGTACCAGATCCTCCGCCTGCCCGTCCGGGAGTCCTGGGGCGTCCTGGTGCCGGAGGATTCGCCCCTGGCTCGGCGGGAGGCGGTGACGCCCGGGGACCTGGCGGACAGCCCCCTGATCCTGACCACCCGGGAGCTGATGCGCCAGGAGATGACCCGCTGGTTCGGCCCTTATGCGGACCGGATCCAGGTGGCGGCCAGCGGCAACCTGCCCTACAACCAGACCCAGCTGGCCCGGGAGGGGCTGGGGATCTATCTGGTGATCCGGCTGGACTGCGCCTATGACGGGCTGCGGTTCGTGCCCCTCTCTCCGCCGCTGGAGTCGGGCACGGTTCTGGCCTGGAAGAAGACCGAGGTCCTTTCTGCCACTGCCGCCGCCCTGCTGCGGTTTGCCGAGAAATACGTCGGCGGAATATCTGACCAGCCGGTATAGGCATTGGACAAAGCGGCGCCCCGGATTTAGAATGGAGGCGTCCCTGCGGGGACGTCTCCATTTTCTGTCTTGAGGTGCGGGCGATGACGATCCAGGAGGCCAGCGAGCGCTATCAGATCCCCGTGGAGGTCCTGCGGACGTACGAGCGCTGGGGCCTGTGTCCGGAGGCCGGGCAGGCCGCGGGGGAGCGGCGGTACGACGGCCGCGACCTGGAGCGGCTGAGCCTGATCCTGACGCTTCGGGACATCGGCTTCACCGGAGAGGAGACGGAGCGCTATATGCGGCTGCTGGAGCGGCCTGGCACCGAAGGGGACCGGCTGCGGATGCTGGAGGAGAAACGGGCCGCCGCGCTGGCGGATATCCACGCCCGGGAGCGGCAGGTGGAGCGCATGGACTACCTGCGCCATCAGCTCCGGAAGCGGCAGGAGACACGCCGGAAATGAGCGGCGGCAGAACATCCACACCGGGGCGGGCGCACGGTCCGCCCCGCATTCATAAGAAAGCATTGGGAGGTATGTTGCATGAAGACCATAGACAAGACTGCATTTGAGGAACAGAACGTGTTCGGCCTGGGCGCCCCCAACGACGCCTTTGCCCGGTACTTTGCCGGCCGGTCCTATCTCAATCCCCTGACCCGCCCGGAGGACGGGCTGTTCCTGGCCAATGTCACCTTCGAGCCCGGGTGCCGGAACAACTGGCACATCCACCACGCCAGGACGGGCGGCGGGCAGCTGCTGATCTGCACCGCCGGCGAGGGCTGGTACCAGGAGGAGGGCAAAGAGGCGGTCAGCCTGGAGCCCGGCAGAGTCATCGTCATCCCGGCGGAGGTCAAGCACTGGCACGGCGCCAAGCGGGACAGCTGGTTCAGCCACATTGCCGTCGAGATGCCCGGCGAGGCGTGCTCCAACGAGTGGTGCGAGCCGGTGAGCGACGCGGAATACGAAGCGCTCTGAGCGGGGCCCGGCCGGGGAACCGCTGCTTGGCAGAAAGGCGCGGACAGTCTTTGGACTGTCCGCGCCTTGTTTTGCAGCAGCTCCGCCGGAATCCTTCCCGCCGGTGCGCCACGGGGGGCCCGCACCGCCCCGCTTCGCCCGGATGCGGCTGCCGGCGGGCACCCGCCTCAGGCGGCCCTGCGGCGGCAGAAGGCGGAGACCAGATCCACCAGCCAGGACAGGGCGATCATGCCCAGCGCCAGGGTGCTGACATCGTGCCAGGCGTATTGGTTCATGGCCAGGATCAGCGGCGCGCCGATTCCACCCGCGCCGGCCAGGCCAAGGGCGGAGGCCTCGCGGATATTGACGTCAAACCGATAGAGCCAGGCGGAGAAGAACTGGGGCACCAGCTGCGGCAGGGCCGCGTGGCGGACGCAGGACAGCTTCGGCGTCCCCATGGCCTCCAGGGCGTGATACGCCCGGAAATCCAGGGCGTCGATGGCCTCTGTGAAGCGCTTGCAGAGAAGCCCCACGCTGCACACCGCCAGGGTCAGCACCCCGGTAAAGGAGCCGGGGCCGCAGACGCGGATGAAGATCAGTCCATAGATCAGGAAGGGGACGGACCGGATGGCGGTCACCAGCGTCCGGAACAGCCAGGCGGCGGGGGCCGGGAAAAAGCGGCTGCTGCCGAGAAACGCCAGGGGAACGGAAAAGACGGCGCCGACGCAGGTCCCCACCAGCGCGATGGCGACGGTCTCCAGCAGGAGATAGGCAAGCCCGCTGCTGTCCAGGCGGAAAAACAGCTCCCAGTTCGGGTGCAGGAGGCCGGTGAAGAGCGTCTTCACCATCTGCATGCTTGTGCGGGACAGGTCGGGCGGCGGAAGCGTGACCGTGCAGAACAATACCAGCGCGGCCGCCGCGCCCGCCAGCAGCCGGCGCCCCTGCCGGCCCAGGGTCCGCTCCTGCTGCACCAGACGGGTGAGCCATGTGCTGAGATGCTCCATGAGATAGACCACGGCGAAGAGCAGCAGCAGGATCGTCCCCACCTTGTCGTACTCCCGCCAGGAGACCTTTTCATTGAGCAGCAGGCCGATCCCGCCTGCGCCCACATAGCCCAGGATGGCACTGTGCCGCACATTGCCCTCCAGCAGATAGAGGGCGTTGGTGAGATAGGCGGGCAGGATCTCCGGCAGGGTGGAGCGGAAGAACGCCCGGGCGGAGGCGGCGCCCATGGCCCGCAGGGCCAGATAGGGGCCCTGGGGCGCGCTCTCGATGTCCTCATAAGTCAGGCGGGTCATGATGGCAAAGGTGTAGACCGTGATGGCGGCCGTTCCGGCAAAAGAGCCGATGCCCAGAAAGAACGTGGCCAGCAGGGCCAGGATCAGGGCCGGGAAGGAGCGGAGCACCTGGATGCATAAGCGGACCGCCTTCTTGACCGGCCCGGGTCCCGGCAGGGAGGCGGCGCAGGCCATGGCGGCCGGGATGGACAGCACCGCGCCCAGAAAGGTCCCGGTGATGGACATCTGAATCGTGGCCCACAGCAGGGGCAGGACCTTCCCGAGGAATCCCCAGTCCGGCGGAAACATCTTTGCGGCGATGTCCGTCAGGTGGTCGCGCCGGCTCCACATCAGGGACAGGTCGCATCCGGTGAACCAGGCGGCTCCCAGGAACAGCAGCACAAAAGCGGCCGCAGCGAGACAGCGGATACGTCTTTGTTTCATACGGTCTCCGCTGCCTCGCCGTAGATATCCCGCAGGACGGCCTCCGTCACATCCCCGGGGGCGCCGTCAAAGACGACGCGCCCCCGGTTCATGCCGACGATATGGGTGGAGAACTCCAGGGACAGGTCCAGATTGTGGCTGTTCATCAGAATGCTGACGCCGCGCTGGCGCTGGATGTCCCGGAGCAGGCACAGGATCTGCCGCCCGGTGACGGGGTCCAGGGACGCCACCGGCTCGTCCGCCAGCAGGATGGAGGGGTTCCGCATCAGGGCGCGGGCGATGGCCACCCGCTGCTTCTGACCGCCGGAGAGGTTTTTCACCGGCTCCTCCAGCTTGTCCCCCAGCCCGACCTCCCGCAGGATTGCGGCGGCCTGTTGGGACCGCTCCCGGCCGAACGCCCCCAGCAGGGAGGCGGCCAGGGACATGTCCGGCAGGCAGGCGTTCAGCACGTTCTGGATGGCGGACAGGTTCTCCACCAGGCAGAAGTCCTGGTAAATGGTGCCGATCCCCTGCTGGACGGCCCGCTTTTCCCGGCCCCGGGCGGCTTCAAAGTGCGTCCCGTCGTAGAGGACTTCACCGCCGCTGCACAGCTCCGTTCCATTCAGAATGCGGAACAGGGTGGTTTTCCCGGCGCCGGACGGACCGATGACCGAGAGGAACTCGCCGTCGCCCAGGGTGAAGCTGACATCCCGCAGCACCTCGCCGGAGCGCTGAAACTGTTTGCGGATATGGATCGCCTGCAGCATGAAATCCCTCCTGAAGATGGTTACGCTTCCATGGACTTCAAAAGCGCCTGGGCAGCCCGCTCTCCGTCATAGTCGGAGTCGCTGCCCCAGTCGTAGCCCACCTGGCTGAATACGCCGAAGATCTCCTGGCCCTCCTCGGTCTCGGCCAGCTCGATGAAGGACTCGCCCACC
>ENA-UOJP01002545-UOJP01002545.1-human-gut-metagenome-genome-assembly--contig:-C102-NODE-2545-length-13766-cov-7.881555_pt1 | contig 13766 bp, 12 predicted proteins | sample MGYA00242353_ERZ723900 | MGnify/ENA metagenome assembly ERZ723900
CTTTTCCATATACACCTTGGCGTTGGCCTTGCCGACGCCGCCGATACCACCCATGCCGCCCATGCCCTTTTTGGCAAGCCAGCTCATACCCAGGGACATGACCAAAAGAATAATCAGGAAGGGCAGCATATTTACCAGCACCAGCAACAGGGGGCTCATGGGCGCCTGATAATCCTTATTAAATGTGAGGTCGGAGTCTGTTTTCAGAAAGGCGATCACCGCGTCATTACTTTCAATCTGGACGGTGAAGAGCTGCAGAGCCACCGGCTGCCGGCCATCCTCAGAACCGACGGGGGTATAGAGGGCGACACCGTCTTCGGAGGTGCTTTTCCTGTACGAGACGCCGTCCGGGTCGGTATAAATATAGCCATCCTCGGGCGTAATGAGGAGAATGGCCTCCTCGTTGTCAAAATCCACGTGGGAGACATCGCCGCTCTCCACCATGGTTATGAACGTGCTGTATGGCACCTCTACGGAAGAGGACTGGGTGCCGGCGCTGCGCATATAGTTGTTGGCATAGCTCAATAGAATTGCCAGCACACCGGCCCAGCAGATGACCTGGATCAGGCCCTGCCAGCCGCCACCCTTTCCGCCGCCGGGCCGCCCCGGTTTTTGATTGTTTTTCTTGTTTTGGTCCATGTATGCAAAGCTCCTTTCACGGAAACCAGAGAGAATCGACCGCAGCCCACAGCCACAGACAATTGTAAAAATATGGAGAATCCAGAGGGACAAACATGCGGACAAACAGCCGCGTTGCGGGTATCATACCACAAAATTGTTTCGGCGGCAAGGCGCGGAGAGCTGCTTTTTCATGAAGTTTCTGTAAAGTTTCAAAGGCATAGAAGCCCGCTGTGTCAAAGAGAGAAGATTTGTGACAGCAGCGCCATGGTTTCATGCAGCCGGGCTGGGTCCAGACCGGCATAATTGACCACCAGAGTGTGAGCGTATGCGGGATTGGGGACTGCGGCATAGTCTGATAGGAAGCCCAGCCGCACGCCCAGCCGTGCCGCCCGCTCCCGCAGCTCCGCGTCGCTTTGCGAGGTTTCCAGCCGCAGGAGGAAGTGGAGCCCTGCGCCCTGTTCAGAAATTTCGATACGGCTGGCAAAGGTGCTCCGGGTAAAGGCGTCCATCACCGCTGCTCTGCGGGCACGGTATTCCTTGCGCATCCGGGAGAGGTGTTGCTCATAGTATCCCCTGTCCAAAAAGCGGGCCAAAACATATTGGTCCAGCACAGGCACCGCGCAGGCATAAAAATTCAGCTCCATCCGGTAGCGCTCCAGCAGCGTGGGCGGCAGCACCATGAAGCCCACCCGCATGGAGGGGGAGATGGTCTGGGAAAATGTGTTGAGATAGATGACCCGCCCGCCGCTGTCGATACTCTGAAGCGTGGGGATAGGGCGGCCGGTAAAGCGGAACTCGCTGTCATAATCATCCTCGATGATAAAGCCGTCGGATGCCTCCGCCCAGCGCAGCAGCGCGTGGCGCCGGCCAATGGGCGTCACCAACCCTGTGGGATAGTGGTGGGCGGGGGAGATATGGGCAGCCATGGCGCCGGAGGCAGCCAGGGCTTCCGGGTCCATTCCCTGGCAGTCCAGCGGGACCGGGCGGCAGACAATGCCGCACTTCCCGTAGACCTGGCGGATTTTGGGATAGCCCGGCTCCTCCACGGCAAAAACGGTCCGGCCGTTCGCGCCAAGCAGCTGTGCCAGCAGAAGATACAGGTATTCCGCGCCGGCGCCCACCACAATTTGTTCCGGTGCAACAGCCATGCCCTTGAAATCCCACAGATCCCGGGCAATTGCCTGGCGCAGGGCATAGAGTCCCTGCTGGGGAACAGGAGCCAGAAAGTTTCCCTCGGAAAGCACTTGACGTGTGAGGCGCGCCCAAGCGGCTGCCGGAAAGCGGGAGGAGTCCACCTGGTTGCGGCCAAGGTCCAGATGCCACTTGGGTGCCTCTGGCTCCGGAGGAATCGCGGTGGGGGCGGCGGGGGTGGGAAGGTGGTCCACGGCGCTGACAAAAAAGCCTCGTTTTGGAAGCGCGTAGAGATACCCTTCCGCCTCCAATTGATGGTAGGCAGTCTCTACGGTCATAACGGAGATTTGAAGATGCTCGGCCAGGGACCGCTTGGAAGGGAGCCGTTCCCCGGCCGTCAGGGCGCCGCTGAGAATGTCTTGCCGGATATGGCGGTACAGGGCTTCATAGAGCGGCAGGCCGTTTTGAGCCTCCAAGCGATATGTAAACATAAAGACCTCCGATCTGGACTGGTAAAAAAATTAGAAATTGGTTATTTTCATCATATCACTTGCGCGTTATGATGGCAACAAGAAACGTTTAGAAGGGAGCGAATGATATGGAACAGCGATTGGAACGGGCCTCGGCCCGGCAGATGGGACAGACCCGGGCCCTGGTGATGACAGGCCTTTTTGCGGCACTGGGCTGCGTGGCAACCCTGGTTTTACAGATTCCATCTCCTACGGGGGGATATCTGAATCTGGGAGATACCGTGGTGATCCTGGGAGCCTATTTGCTGGGACCGGCATTGGGGGCTGCCGCCGGAGGTGTGGGTCCGGCCCTGGCGGATTTGCTGTCGGGTTATACGGTGTATGTACCTGCCACACTGGTGATCAAAGCGGCTATGGGCCTGCTGGCGGCTATGCTGTACCGGGCGGCGGGGAAGAAAGCGTGGGGGATGGTGGTGTGCGCCACCGCGGCAGAAGCTGTTATGGTGGCGGGCTATTGGCTGTTTGACGCGCTGCTGATGCTGATCAATGGCGGCGGCCGGCTTGGAGTGTGCCTGTCGGCCAGCGCTGTTGGAATTCCCAGCAACCTGGTGCAGGCCGCGTTTGGCTTGGCTGCGTCCACTCTGCTTGCAATGACCCTGCGGAGGAGCGGCTATGTCCGGGGGCGGTTCCCCAACCTTTAAAGGAAAAAAACACGCCCCTGCGGTTCTAAAAACCGCAGGGGCGCTGTACATTTCTATGGAAATAGACCTTTAAAAGCCACCCAGATTATCAGGGCCTCCGCGCCCCCAGGAATCCTGCCGGGGTGGGGTGCCATACCCGATGCCGGAGGTGGATTTGGCGGTTTCAAAATAGCCAAGCTCCACACATTGGTAGTTGGGGAGGTAAAAGACTGCAACCGCCATCTGCCAAAGCCCCATGGCCAGCGTCCAGCCCCAGGCGGGCAAAAGACCAGTCACAGCAGCCCACAAAGCGGCGTCCTGCATGGCGACGCCATAGGGCGCCGCCATTTGAAGGAACAGCTGCTGATAAAATGCAAAGGAGTAAATGAGCGAAGGGACGCCTGCCAGCAGCGCCCAGCCCAGGTAGCTCAAATCCAACATGAAAAGCTGACCCTTGTAACCAAGAGTCTGCCGCTTGCTCATGTCCAGAGCTTCCATAATGCTGATTTCAGGATTTTCGCAGAGATTATACAGGGCGAAGCGATACCGGTAGGCGGCAATGATGCCAGGAATCGTGAAGAGAAGGGACCAGAGAAAGATGAAGAAATATTTTACAATGCTCAGTCCGATTACCTTGCCGGCGAAGGAAAAGCCGTCAAACAGCGCGAGAAACTCCGCACGCTCCCCCTGGCGCACTGCCATACAGTAGAGCACGAAGCCCGCCTCCAGCACCAGGGCCAGCAGGGTGATCAGAATGGAGACAAACGTGGCCAGCATGCCGATGCCGGTAAAAGAATCCACCAAATTCATAGCCAGGACCAGGGCCAGATACAGGGCGGTAAAAGCCTTGGGGGAGACCTGGGCTTCCGCCAGGGTTTCACGGGTCTCCGCCTTTAACGCCCGTCGGTCAATGAGTTGAGCCGTCATGGAAACATACCTCCGTATGATTTTAAATATGAATTTTTACCAGTGTATCACATCTCACAGAAAGAAGCAACCAAACAAGCGCAACAAAACAGAGCGGCAGAAGGGAGCAAAGGGTGCAATTCACATAAAAAAGATGTAAAAACAGGGACACATTTCCTCAAAAAACGTCGTTCATAGTATGGACATTTTTAAACTTTGGGTGTAAAATAAAACGCAGTATGTGATAAGCTTCTCAGCGTGTTTACCTCGTTCGCGCCGGTGCGGACGAGGGTATTCCGACGCCCGGGAGGGGTTATCAGGAGTAAAAATGAGGTGAAGAAATGGCACAAGCTTTCTTTGGCGGCGTTCATCCCCATGATATGAAGGCCGCGACCAATGAAAAGGCCATCGAGAAGCTGCCAGCTCCGGCAGAGGTGGTCATCCCCATGTCGATGCATTTCGGCGCACCGTGTACGCCTTTGGTGAAAGCCGGCGACCACGTGAAGGTGGGACAGAAGATCGGTGAGTTTCGCGGCTTGGGCGCGCCGATTCATGCAAGTGTGTCCGGAACCGTCAAGGTTGTGGAACCCCGGCCCTATTCCATGGGCGGCAACATGATGTCTGTTGTCATCGAAAACGATTTCCAGGATGCGCTGTCTGAGGAGGTTCAGGCTCCGGCAGACCCGGGCGCTTTGTCCGTGGAAGAGATGATCGAGGCTGTGAAAAACGCCGGCATTGTGGGCATGGGCGGCGCCACGTTCCCCACCCACGTCAAAATTTCCGGCGGCATCGGCCAGGTGCACACAGTTATCATCAACGGCGCGGAGTGCGAGCCCTATATTACCGGTGACCACCGCACCATGCTGGAGCGGCCTGAGGAGATCATCGGCGGCGCTACATATCTTGCGAAGATGTTCGGCGTGGACAAGGTTGTCATCGGCGTGGAGGACAACAAGCAAAACGGCATTGACGCTATGAGAAAGGTCATTGCCGAAAAGAATGCCCCCGTGGTGGTGGAGCCCCTGCGCTGCCGCTACCCCCAGGGCGGCGAGAAGCAGCTGTGCCAGGCGATCACCGGTAAGCAGGTGCCTCCCGGGGGACTGCCCTCCAACATTGGCTGCGCGGTGTTCAACATCAACACAACCTGCGCCATCTACCGGGCCATCACCCAGGGGATGCCCGTGGTGCATAAAATTGTGACGGTCTCCGGCTCCGGTGTGGTGGAGCCTAAGAACGTAGAGTGTCCCATCGGCACACCGGTCTCCTGCTTGTTTGACTTCTGCGGCGGGCTGAAGGAAGGTACTTACAAGCTGATTGCCGGCGGTCCCATGATGGGCATGGCCCAGTATACAGCTGATATTCCCGTGGGCAAGGGCACCGGCGCCATGCTTGCCTTCTGTGAGAATGAGGAACAGACGGTGGAGAATCCCCAGTGTATCCGCTGCGGCAAGTGTGTGGCCGCATGCCCGATGCATCTGGAGCCGCTCTTTATGTACCAGTATGCCTCCAAGGGCATGGTGGATGAGCTGAATGACGCCCACATCATGGACTGCATGGAGTGCGGCGCCTGTGCTTATGCCTGCCCCGCCCGGATGCATCTGACCCATATGTTCAAGACCGGCAAGCAGCTGGTGAAGGACAAGATGGCCGCTGACAAGGCTGCCGCCGAGGCCAAGAAGGCTGCACAAGAGCAGAAGGAGGCCGTAAACAAATGACGGATTACAAGAATCTCAAACTCATCGCCACATCCTCCCCCCACATCCGGGGCCATGAGACCACCCGTTCCATCATGCTGGATGTGATCATCGCCATGCTGCCCGCGCTGCTGTTCGCCTGTATTCGCTTTGGCCTGCGGGCACTGACGCTGACGGCTGTATCCGTGGCTGGCTGCTTCTTCTGGGAGTGGCTGTACCGCAAGCTGATGAAAAGGCCCCAGTCCGTGGGCGACCTCAGCTGTGCTGTCACCGGCATGCTGCTGGCCTTTGTCTGCCCGGTGCAGATGCCCTACTGGATGATCCTGATCGGCGACTTCTTCGCCATCATTGTGGTCAAGCAGCTCTTCGGCGGCATCGGTAAGAACTTCTTGAACCCCGCCCTGGCGGGCCGTGCAGTGCTGGTGGCCAGCTATGCCGGAACGATGACCTCCTGGGTGGACCCCTTGGCGAACAAGGCGGCACTCTTCGGCTCCAACGCCGACATCATCACCACCGCCACCCCACTGGCCATGATGAAGACCGGCGCATTTGCAGAGCTGCTGGAGAAGTATAGCATCACGGACATGTTTGTGGGCAACATCCCCGGCTCCATGGGCGAGGTATCCGCCCTGGCGCTGCTGATCGGCGGAATTTACCTGGTGTGGCGCAAGGTGATCAACTGGCAGACTCCCGTGGCTTATATCGCCACTGTCGCGGTGTTGGCGTTCTTGTTCCCCACCTCCGGCACCGGCGTAGAGTGGATGCTGTACAGCATCTTTGGCGGGGGACTGTTCCTGGGTGCCATCTTCATGGCCACGGATTACACCACCTCTCCCGTCACCAAGAAGGGACAGGTGATCTTCGGCATCGGCTGCGGACTGTTCACAATTCTGATCCGCTATTTCGGCTCTTATAACGAGGGTGTGTGCTATTCCATCATGGTGATGAACCTGCTGGTGCCTCTCATTGACAAGTACACGAAACCCACCCGCTTCGGCGTGGTGAAGTCCGACAAGAAGGAGGCAGCCGCGAAATGAGCAGTGAAGTGAAAAAGGAACGGGTCCAGATGGACCCCAAGTACATCATCACCCTGACGGTGACGCTGCTGATCACCTGTGTGGTAGTCGCGGGACTGCTGGGCGGCGTCAACGCCATCACCGAGGAGAAAATTGCCGCCATCAACTGGGAAAATACGGTTGCGGCTATGAAGGCTGTGGTGGCTGACCCCGAGGGTACTGAGTTTTCGGATGCTCTGGAGCTCACTGGTGATATGACCGCCGCCGCAGAGGGCGCTGGCGCCACGCTGGACTCTGTCTATGAGGTCCTGGTGGGCGGCGAGAATGCGGGCTATGCCATTAAGGTGGTGGCGTCCGGATCTCAGGGCAGCATTGAGATGATGGTCGGCGTGGACGGCGAGGGCGCCGTTACCGGCGTGTCCATCGTTTCTCACTCCGAGACCTCCGGCATCGGCACAAAAGTCATGGGCAACGAGGCTACGGCTTCCGGCGTGGGCGTCCTGGATCAGTTCCAGGGTAAGAGCGCTGCCGACGGCACCTTGGCGGTGGGCAGCAATGTGGACGCCATCACCGGCGCTACGGTCTCCACCAGAGGCGTCACCACCGGCGTCAACGCGGCGCTGGCTGTGGCCAGTGCCATGGGCTGAGAAGGGAGGAGTGCCTTATGAATCTGAAAAAACAATTTATGGAGGGCCTGATTACGCAAAACCCTGTGTTGGTGCAGGTGCTTGGTATGTGCTCTACCATGGCCATCACTACATCGTTTTTTAACGGTCTGGGCATGGGTGTGGCAGTGACTGTCATTCTGACGCTCTCCAACGTGATTATTTCCGCAATTCGCAAAATTGTGCCGGATAAGATCCGTATCGCCATGTTTATTGTGGTGATTGCGGGCTTTGTGACCTGTGTAGACCTGCTGATCCAAGCATTTGTGCCCGCTCTGGCGGAGTCTCTGGGTGTGTTCATCCCCTTGATCGTGGTGAACTGCATCATCCTGGGCCGTGCCGAGTCCTTCTCCTATAAGAACGGCATTGCCGCGTCCTTCTTTGACGGCATCTTCCAGGGCATTGGCTATACAGTGGTGCTGATGGTGATGTGCATCATCCGGGAGTTCCTGGGCACCGGCACCTTTGGCGGTGGCCTTCTCAACGGCGGCGCCGGTATCCGGATTCTGCCCGAGCAGTTCCCCATTGGCGTGCTGACGCTGCCGGTGGGTGGCTTCCTGGTGCTGGCGGCCCTGATTGCTGCGATGCAGTGGGCGCTGTCCCGGCCCAAGAAGAATAAGGAGGAGAGCAAATAATGGATCAGATCTACGAACTCCTGGCGATTACGCTGGGCGCCATTCTGGCGAATAACTTTATCTTCTCCCAGTTCCTGGGCTGCTGTCCTTTCCTGGGCGTGTCCAAGAAGGTGGATACCGCCGTGGGCATGGGCATCGCCGTGACGTTCGTCATGGGCCTTGCCTCCGCGGTGTGCTATGTAGTCAACGCGCTGGTGCTGATTCCGTTGGACCTGGAGTACATGCAGACGGTGGCCTTCATCCTGGTCATCGCCGCCCTGGTGCAGTTCATTGAGATGTTCCTGCAGAAGGCGATGCCCTCCCTGTACACGGCGCTGGGCATCTACCTGCCCCTCATCACCACCAACTGCGCGGTGCTGGGCGTGGTGCTGCTGAACGTGCAGAACAACTATAACTTCATCTCCTCCGTGGTGTACGGCATCACCGGCGGCCTGGGTTTCCTGCTGGCCATCGTGCTGTTTGCCAGCATCCGGGAGCGCCTGGTGTTTGCCGACTACCCCAAGTGCTGGGACGGTTTCCCCATCGCTCTGATCACCGCCGGTCTCATGGCCCTGGCATTCATGGGCTTCTCCGGCCTGAAAGTCTGGTAAGGAGGCGCCGAAATGGATGTCATGAATATTGTATATGCGATTCTTGTGCTGGGTGTTCTGGGCGCACTGTTCGGCCTGGTTCTGGCTGTCGCATCCAAGGTGTTTGAGGTGAAAAAAGACCCCCGGGAAGAGGCCATTCTCAGCCACCTGGCGGGCGCTAACTGCGGCGGCTGCGGCTATCCTGGCTGTGCCGGCTGCGCCGCCGCGATTCTGGCGGGCGAGGCTCCGGTGAACGCCTGCGCCCCCGCCGGCGCGGAGAACGCCGCTGCGATTGCAGAGATCATGGGACAGTCTGCTCCCACCGGAGAGCGCCAGGTGGCCTTTGTCCGCTGCAACGGCGGCGTCAACGCCAAGAAGCGCTATGATTATGTGGGCGTGAAGGACTGCATCTCCGCCACCAAGGTGGCTGGCGGTCCTTTGGAATGCCAGTTCGGCTGCCTGGGCTTTGGCTCTTGCGTGAACGCCTGCCAGTTCGGTGCCATGTCCATCGGCCCGAATGGCGCCGCCGTAGTGGACCCAGACAAGTGCACCGCTTGTATGGCCTGCATCAAGGCCTGTCCCCGGCACCTGATTGATTTGGCGCCCGCCTCTGAGAAGAAGGTGCGGGTGGCCTGTGCCAATCTGGACAAGGGCAAGGCCGCCATGAGCGTGTGCTCCAGTTCCTGCATCGGCTGCGGCCTGTGCGAGAAGGAGTGCAGAAAGGACGCCATTCATGTGGTGAACGGCGTGGCGGTTGTGGACTACGATAAGTGCATCGGCTGCAAGATGTGCACCAAGGTCTGCCCGCGGGATGCGATCCTTCCCATCGCCACGGCGGAGGAGAAGGAGAAGTATAAGGCGGTCAAGAAGGCACAGGCTGAAAAAGCCGCTGCTGCGAAGGCTGCTGCTTCTGCCGAATAAAGCGTACAAGAAAAGATGCCTCAGATTTTTGGATTTGAGGCATCTTTTCTCTTGCAATTTTTCAGCAAAGGGGCTATGATGGTCATACCAGGGCAGAGTAAGAGCACATGTGTGAAATAGTGCCGGAAAGACGGGGAGTTGTTTTCTGGACGAAAAGACTGAAAAAGTCTGCAGTATGTGTTCTGAATCCCGCTGCCGCATTAGAAGAGGTCAGACCTCCTCTGTGCGGCGTCCCGAAACGGGCTGCCAATACAGAAGGAGGAATTTTTATGTCCAGATTCAACACAAAAAGTATTTGCCGCATTGCGATTTTGGCGGCGCTGTATGTTCCGCTGGCAGTATTTGTTGCGATTCAGATCGGCAACGTCCGGATTTCCTTCGGATCACTGCCGGTGGTGGTGAGTGCATTGCTGTGTGGGCCAGTAGAAGCGATTCTGGTCGCGGGAATTGGAGAGTTTTTTAAGCAGCTGCTGACATATGGCGTTACTGCGACCACGGTTCTTTACCTGATTCCGCCGGCTCTGCGAGGTGCGGTAATTGGTGTGGTGGCGATTCGGATGTGGAAGAGTGGACACCGGCTGGAAGATCGGCGGGTACCCTATTATGCCACCTGCATCTGCGCAGCGCTGGTCACGACCGTGGGCAATACGTTGGTGAACTGGCTGGACAGTGTGCTCTATGGCTATTATAGCTTTGCTTATGTGTTTGGTGATTTCGTATATCGTGCAGGTGTAGGCGTGCTGAATGCCGCCGCCATGGCTACAATTGCCTTGCCCCTAGTGCTGATGCTGCGGCGGCAGAAGAGCCTGCTTTCCTGAGACCGCTTGAGGAAGTGCCGGCACTGCCGTCTCCCCGCCGTCGAGAGACGGCCAGCAGCGTCCGCACACATATTCATGATAGAAAAAGGAGCGCTATGGCGCTCCTTTTTTCGTGGAAAAGATCGGTGAGCAAGACGGGATTTTAAAAAATTCAAAATCCCGTCTTGCTTTGTTTACAATTTGTTTATATCCATCCATTGACAATGGTTTCCCGGGGTGCTAAACTCACTTTAGCACTCAGGGAAAAGGAGTGCTAATTTACAACAGCAGGGGCCGGCGGAGGAAGAGACCGTGGAGCTTTCAGAGCGAAAAAAACAGATTTTGAAAGTAGTGGTGGAGGAATACGTCCACACTGCCGAGCCGGTTGGTTCCAAGGGAATTGCCGCTGAAATGGGTGTCAGCTCCGCGACGGTCCGCAACGAGCTGGCGGATTTGGTGGAAATGGGATATCTGGAACAGCCCCATACTTCTGCCGGGCGAATTCCCTCTCCCAAAGGGTACCGGCTCTATGTCAATGAACTGATGGAACGGCAGAAGCTGACCCTGGCCGAGACGGAAAAAATTAACCAGGCTCTCCAGATCAAGCTGGAGGAGCTGGACCGGGTGATCTCCCAGGCGGGGCGTGCGGCCTCCTCCCTGGTGAGCTATCCTACCTATGTGGCTGCCGCCAGCCGCAAGAGCATCACGGTTCAAAGGTTTGAACTGCTGCCTGTAGATGAGCACAGCTGCATTGTTGTGGCGATGATGAGTGATAACCGGGTCCGCAGCCAGCTGCTTAGGATGCAGCTGAAGGTGGATGTAGAGCAGATACCGGTGCTGGTGAATTTGCTGAACAGTCATTTTGTGGCGGCTTCAGCAGAGGAGATGAACCGGCGGCTGATGAATGTGGCGGACCAGATTCCGCCAGCGCTGTTTTTACTGCTGAGCCAGACTGTGGCCTATGCAGCAGATACGCTGGAAGAGGTGGGACACCGGGAGGTGATCACCTCTGGTGCCAAGGAACTTTTAAAGCTCCCAGAATTCCGGGATGCCGATAAGGCGCATGAGCTGATGAGCTTTCTAGCGGATGGGAAGGAGGAGCTGCCCATGCCGGAGGATGGCCCGATGCAGATTTTGATCGGACCGGAGAACGTCAGTGACGCACTGAAAGACACCAGCGTTGTGGTGGCCAGCTATGATATTGGGGACGATATGCGGGGGCTGATCGGTGTGGTGGGCCCCACCAGAATGGACTATGCCGCTGTGGCAGCTCGACTCACCGGCTTTGCTGAGGGGCTGACACGGCTGTTCGGAAAACAGGAATTACCCCCGAAGGAGGATACAAATGAACGAAGAGAATAAGCAGCCACAGGAGGAAACCTCTCAGCCTGATCCGGAGCAGGAGACGAAGAGTGCTCCTGAGCCGGAAACCGAGGAGAAGTCGGAGAAGAAGGCTAAGAAGAAAAAAGAAAAGTATACCTTCACCCGGGAACAGGTGGAACAAATGGAGCTTGCGGCTAAGCAACTGGAATCTGTCAAGGATCAGTTTATCCGCCAGACTGCAGAGTATGAAAACTACCGCAAGCGCACCACCAAGGAGAAGGAAGGCATTTATCAAGATGCCAAGGCAGACACCATCAAGGAGTTCCTGGCGGTGTATGACAATCTGGAACGGGCCTCCGCCGCGGGCGGCGGAGAGGATTCCCCTCATAAAAGGGGGTTGGATATGATTTTCCAGCAGTATAAGGAAATACTGGCGAAGCTGGGTGTGGAGGAAATTGAGGCCCAGGGTCAGCCCTTTGACCCGGAGTGGATGAACGCGGTTATGCATGTGGAAAACGACTCCTTTGGGGAAAATACGGTGGCACAGGTCTTTCAGGCGGGATTCCGCATGGGCGATAAGGTGATCCGGCACGCGATTGTACAGGTTGCCAACTGAGTAGAGTCCAGTATTTCCGCCGCCCATTGGAAATTGCGATGGTATTGATTGCACAGGAGCTGTGCTTCGGTGGGAAAAGATAGGAGCCGCGAGCAAATAGATTACCTGTTATGAGTCAATGAACTTTTTCGATAGATTTAGGAGGAATTCATTTATGTCTAAAGTTATCGGTATCGATCTTGGTACAACCAACTCCTGCGTGGCTGTGATGGAGGGCGGCGAGGCCGTCGTCATTCCCAACGCCGAGGGCAACCGCACAACGCCCTCTGTGGTGGCGTTCTCTAAGACCGGCGAGCGCATGGTGGGGCAGGTGGCCAAGCGTCAGGCCATTACGAACCCGGACCGCACCATCTCTTCCATCAAGCGGGAGATGGGCTCCGATCATAAGGTTACAGTAGACGGCAAGGCCTATACGCCCCAGGAGATCAGCGCCATGATTTTGCAGAAGCTGAAAGCCGACGCCGAGGCGTACCTGGGCAGTACGGTCCCCGAGGCGGTCATCACCGTGCCCGCATCTTTCACCGACTCCCAGCGCCAGGCCACCAAGGACGCGGGCAAGATCGCCGGCCTGGATGTGAAGCGGATCATCAACGAGCCTACCGCCGCAGCCCTGGCCTATGGCGTGGATAAGGAACAGAGCCAGAGGATCATGGTCTATGACCTGGGCGGCGGTACTTTCGATGTGTCCATCCTGGAGATTGACGACGGCGTGATTGAGGTGCTGGCAACTGCCGGCAACAACCGCCTGGGCGGCGACGATTTTGACGAGTGCGTGATGAAGTATCTCGTGAGCGAGTTCAAACGCACTGAGGGCGTGGACCTCAGCGGCGACAAGGTGGCCATGCAGCGCCTCAAGGAGGCCGCCGAAAAGGCCAAGATCGAGCTCTCCGGCGTTACCACCAGCAATATCAACCTCCCCTATATCACAGCAGACGCCTCCGGCCCCAAGCACCTGGACATGACCCTCACCCGGGCCAAGTTCAACGAGCTGACGAGCCACCTGGTGGACGCCACCATGGGTCCTGTGCGTCAGGCCATGTCCGATGCGGGGCTGAAGCCCTCCGACCTGAGCAAGGTGCTGCTGGTGGGCGGGTCCAGCCGGATTCCCGCCGTGCAGGAGGCCGTGAAGAACTTTACCGGCAGCGACCCCTTCAAGGGCATTAATCCCGATGAATGCGTGGCCATGGGCGCTGCCCTCCAGGCAGGCGTTCTGACCGGCGATGTGAAGGGTCTGCTGCTGCTGGACGTGACACCGCTCTCCCTTGGCATTGAGACCATGGGCGGCGTGTGCACGAAGCTCATTGAGCGTAATACCACCATCCCCGTGAAGAAAAGCCAGATCTTCTCCACCGCCGCCGACAACCAGACCAGCGTGGAGGTGAACGTCCTCCAGGGCGAGCGGGAGATGGCCGCAGCCAACAAGTCTCTGGGCCGCTTCCATCTGGACGGCATTGCCCCGGCCCGCCGCGGCGTGCCCCAGATTGAAGTCACGTTTGATATCGACGCCAACGGCATTGTGAACGTCTCCGCCAAGGACCTGGGCACCGGCAAGGAGCAGCACATCACCATCACCTCCTCCTCCAACATGAGCAAGGAGGACATCGAGAAGGCCGTGAAGGAAGCCGAGCAGTATGCCGCCCAGGACAAGAAGATGAAGGAGGAGGTCGAGGTCCGCAACCAGGCCGACCAGATGGTCTACCAGAGCGAAAAGACCCTCTCTGA
>ENA-UOJP01002548-UOJP01002548.1-human-gut-metagenome-genome-assembly--contig:-C102-NODE-2548-length-13756-cov-5.808773_pt1 | contig 13756 bp, 10 predicted proteins | sample MGYA00242353_ERZ723900 | MGnify/ENA metagenome assembly ERZ723900
GGCCTAAGGACCGGCGAGTTTATACGCCCCTTACAGGAAACCCTGCATAGCCGGCAGAGGGAAGGAAGAGAATCCAGGCCGGACAGCTGCTCCAAAATCACTGGCCGGAGGGGACAGGGGCATGTGCGAATTTTGAATCTGTAAAAAGGACGATGCCGTAAGGCGAGGGGGAAGCACGGATGGGTGAAAAGAAGAAATATACGTTGCTTGTAGTGGATGACGAACCTATTATATCTGATGGGCTGAAAAGTCTGTTTGAAGAAGAGTTCCCGGATATATTTCAGGTATATAACTGTTATCATCCCAAAAAGGCGCTTGAGCTTTTTAAGTTCCGTCTGCCGGATGTTGTGGTAAGTGATGTGAAAATGCCGAAGATGACCGGAATCGAAATGGCGGAGGAAATGCGGAAAATAAAGCCGGATATCCACGTCCTTTTCCTCTCCGGTTATGATGAATTTGATTATGTATATTCAGCCATAAAACAGGATGCAGATGATTATATATTGAAAACAGAGGGGGATGCCACTATTGTGGAGGCTATGAGGAAAATGGTGGCGCTTCTGGATTCCGAAACTCTTTTTATGGAGGAATTTAAGAGTGCCCAGACCAAGGTTACCTATATGGCGCCGGCCTTCAAGCAGCAGGCGCTCATCCATATCCTGGATGGTTCGGTTTCCACAGAGGCGGAATTTAAGGATACCATGGCAGAACTGGAAAATCCCCTGCCTGAACAGAAAAAAATGCTGCTGCTTGTCGGGACGCTGAAGGAAAAAGTTACCCATATGACTCAGGAAAACATACTGGAAACAGTGGTGGGCCTCCTTCAGAAAGCCTATGGAGATAAGATAGCCTACATCCATAAAGTGATATACCGAAAAAGTTTTGTATGGCTGCTTGAATCAGAGGAAGAGGAGCTGCCGGCCCTTCTGTTTGTGACTGCGCTGGATATCCAGAAGATGATACAGCTGCGCCTTGGACTGCTGATGTATTTTGGGATAGCCAGGGAAAGTGTTTCCTGGAAAGGGCTGAGCGCAGGCTATGGGAGTCTGTGGACGGAAATGCAGCGTCAGGCCATCAATGAAGAGAACAGCATTATCCTGGAACGAAGAGAGCTGTCCATCAGTGATTCCTTTAATGGAGAGGAATCGGATTTTGAACAGATGCTGGCGCCTATCACGGAAAAACTCAGAGTTATGGAAGAATTCCTCATGGGAGAAAATTTTCCGGCATTTATGGAAGACACGGAAGATATCCTGAAAATTCTGGAAAAGTCCAAAAGGCACTCCATGTATGCCCTGGAAATTTATTATTCCCTGGGAAATATATTGATTACCTTTATCAACAAAAAGAATATCCGTCCAAGACTTGCTTCCCGCATCCAGCTCATGGAGCTTTTCGATCCCGGATCTTTTGTCACCTGGGAGCAGGCTGCGGCTTACATCAGGCGGCTTACGGACGCTATCCGGGATATATGCATGGAAACCCAGCAGAATACGATGATGAGTATTACAGAGAGGACTAAATCCTACTGTCTTTCTCACCTGAGCGAGGATTTGTCTCTGACGGTCATAGGCCAGGCAATCGGCTTTAATCCGGTTTATCTCTCCCGTATTTTCAAACAGTTTGAAGGGACAAGCATCCGGGAATATATCGAAAACTGCCGTATGGATATGGCAATGCGCCTGATACAGAATTCACGGATGAAAATTTATGAAGTCTCAGAGAAATGCGGTTATCAGAATACCGCTTATTTTATAAAAATATTTAAGGCACACTTCGGAATGACACCGCAGGAATGCAGGGATATGAGGTAAAAATTCCGTTGTTCCGGATTTATAGCAAAACCACGTATTACAGTGGGTTCCCTATATGGGCAAGGCGCATATAATAAAAGAGGATAGCATTCCGGGAAAAAGGTTATTTCCCGTTTGTTTTCTTACAGTTTTTCAAATTTCAATAAATTGGATATTGAAAAAAATTATATATGTGGTATACTATAAGTGCCAAAAGAGATAATTGTATTTCTTTTTTATGGAGATAAGGAGCTTCTCCTGTTGGGCTAACAACAGAAAAACCCTGCACCCATGTTGGATATAGGCTAACCATAGTTGTTAGATGAGGCCAACAGCCGGCAAGAATCTATTTTTGCAAAATCGCTTATGCGAAGTTGGCGGGCAACTTTAAAATTAGCAATTAAAATAGTTTTTAAAAGAGTCCGATTGCTGACAATCGGGCTCTTTTCTGTCAGTAAAAGGAAAGCGAATGAAAAAGAAGCATGGGAAAAACAATACGGCTAAACCAACAAACAGCCAGAAGTGATTCTGAATTAGTAAAAGCATTGCATTTATCAGCACTGAAGTATAGCCGGTATGCTGGGAAGAAATTATTGTACATATTTCGTTCAAGTGGAAAAATATCACCTTATGAGGATTATGAAGTTTATTTCGGCAGAGAGAACTTTATGCATTTGGCCGGATTCAAAAAAGGAGTAATCAGTGCGTCAGAATTCTTTGATAAGTGTTTTGAAGGTAAAATAGAACTGGGCGAGGTATTATTTAAAGAAAACAGAAAAGCAGCATCAGCTAAATTAGATGTATTGCCAACACTTTTAGACTATCGTCATGTGAAAATTTATAAAATGGGAAAAACCGATTTAATTACAGAAAAGAACAAATTTGAGGTTGGATTGGGAAATTGTACAGGCATTATTGGATTTGATCGTCGTAGTGATGCGCCGGCCTTGCCGGTACCGACAACAGTTATGAAACGTTCTATTCTTGATTATGTATCTAAACCTAAGAATGTTGTCGCAATATTGATGAAAAATAACAGTGAAAATTACTATAACTTTGTAATAGGAAGTGTGGCTGCAGGAATAAAAAGAGAAGAATTGCCAACGGATATTGCAAAAAAAATTAGTGCAGAATTAGAAACCATTCTAATAAAAAAATAAATTTCTAAACATGTTCTGAGAGCTAAAAAGTGGATGCGTCCTTTTTAGTAAAAGGTTATTCGGAATCATGTCTTTAAAACGATATTCTATCGTAATAATTTCCAATTAAACCATTACTGTATAAAAACAACATTACAAGAATCAGTAAACTCCGTACAGAACATTATTATTTCAGCGCGGTGCTATATTTTTATGCCTTTTTGTGCAGAAAATATTTTTTTGCTGAATTACCTATATATTTTACTATAAAAGTATCAATCGTTTTATATTTTTCCCTTTTGTCTCCTGATATAGTGGAATTACAGAAAGGGAGGGATGATATGAAAGCTGTTGCTGTGAAGAAAAGAAAAGGCTGGTTTCAGAAGGAGATACCGTTCCACCTCATGCTTCTGCCTGCGGTGATAATTACCTTTATTTTTAAATACATACCCTTTGTGGGAATCACCATGGCTTTTGAGGATTACACCCCGCTGAAAAGACTGTTTGATCAGAAATGGGTAGGGCTGGATAATTATAAATATCTCTTTTCCCTGCCGGGCTTCGGAAGTGTCATCTGGAATACCATATTCATTGCGGTCATGAAGCTGGTGGGAAACCTGATTTTCCCGGTGCTGGTGGCTCTGCTGCTGAATGAAATCCGGGCCAGACATTTTAAAAAGACCGTACAGACTGTACTTTATCTGCCGCATTTCATATCCTGGGCGGCGCTGGCCGGGATTTTCATAGACATTCTTTCTCCGTCGGGCGGCATTGTGAACCAGCTTCTGTCGGCGGTAGGGCTGAAGCCGGTATTCTTTCTCGGAAATTCCGCGGTGTTCCCCTATACCATGGCGGTAACGGATATCTGGAAAGAGCTGGGATGGGGAACCATTGTGTATCTGGCGGCCATAACGGGAATTGATCCCACCTATTATGAGGCGGCGAGGATGGACGGGGCAGGACGGTTCAAGCAGGTTTTGTATGTGACCATACCCAGTATCCTTCCCATGATTCTGCTCATGATGGTGCTCAGCGTGGGAAATGTACTGCAGGCGGGATTTGAGCAGGTCTTCAACCTGTACAGCCCTCAGGTATATTCCACAGGAGATATCATTGATACCTATGTATACCGTATCGGTGTAATTGAAGCAAAATTTGATCTGGCTACCGCCGTGGGGCTTTTCAAGTCCGGCATATCCTTTGTGCTGATTATTATGGGATATAAACTGGCGGATAAGCTGGCCAGCTACAAAGTATTTTAGCATACGGAAAGGAATGAGGAATGAAAATAAAAGAATCACCATCCAGAAAGGTTTTCATGATTTTTAATTATTTCCTTTTGGGATTTCTGAGCCTTACCTGTCTGCTGCCGCTTATCAATCTGTTTGCCATTTCCTTCAGCGCAAGATCCATGGTGGATGCCAATGCGGTAACATTCTGGCCCAAAGGCTTCAATACGGCGGCATATGAATACATACTTTCCAATAAACAGTATTTCCAGTCCTTTGGGATTACCATAGCAAGAGTGGTGCTGGGCTGGATCATAAACCTGGTATTAATTATCCTTGTGGCTTATCCCCTGTCCAAGGATGATCCCAGGATCTTCCGGTGCAGAAAATACTATACCTGGTTTTTCCTGGTAACAATGGTATTTAACGGAGGGCTCATCCCCACATATCTTGTGGTGAGCAAAATGCATATGATCAATTCCTTTATGGCATTGATTCTGCCGGAGGCCCTGCCTATGTTCTGCGTGCTCATCATGATGAACTTTTTCAGAGGACTTCCCAAGGCCATTGAGGAAGCGGCTCTGGTAGATGGGGCGAACTGGTTTGTGACCATGTGGAAAATTTACCTGCCGCTGTCCAAACCGTCCCTGGCAACGGTTTCCCTGTTTGTGATTGTAAACCACTGGAATGCATGGTTTGACGGCCTGATTTATATGAATCTGCCGGAAAAATATCCGTTGATGACCTATTTGCAGTCTGTGGTTCTGAAGTTTGATGTTACCAAGATTACCTCGGAGCAGCTGATGCTCAATCCTCATCTGATGGAAGTGACAGGAAGGGGGATCAAGGGGGCTTTGATTTTATTATGTACGGTTCCGATTCTTCTGGTGTATCCGTTCCTGCAGAAGTACTTTGTAGCAGGTGTGGTTATGGGAAGTGTAAAGGAATAGTAGTTGTCCGGAACCCTTCCCCGTCCACTGGGACAGCGATTCCCCGGTCCGAAGGCATTTACTCCCCGATGCCGGCCCGGCTATACAGGGATCCTTACAGGGGACGCTTTCGCTCGGATAACCACGCAACGGTACTAAGGTTGCAAAGGACGCAACCCAAGGACCGGCGTGTTTATAACGCCCCTTACAGGATTCCCTGTATAGCCGGGCAGGCATCGGGGAGTAAATGCCTTCGGACCGGGGAATTGCTGTCCCAGTGGACGGGGAAGGGTTCCGGACAACTACAAAAATAAACAAATAGGAGGGTTTTTTTATGAAAATCAAAAAAATGACGGCGCTGCTTATGACGGCAGCAATGACAGTATCCCTGGCGGCCTGCGGAGGAAGCGGGCAGAGTACGGGAACCGCTTCCGGAACGGAGGAAGCCGGAAGCACGGAAGGGAGCGCTCAGGCTGATAACGGCGGGAATGTGGAACTGACCTACATGCACAAGCTCAATGGTACGGAAAAATATGTGGGAAGCGATGATATCAACAATAATGTGTATACAAGGTGCTATCAGGATGAGCTGGGCATTACCCTGAAATATACCATTGCTGCGGCCGGGGACGATTATACCCAGAAGCTGACCATGGCAATCGCATCCAACGATCTTCCGGATCTGATGGATCTGCCTCCGGAGGAATTCTCCGAGCTGGCAAATGCAGGAATGCTGGCGGATATTACAGAAGCTTATGATACTTATGCATCTGATCTTCTCAAGGAGACCATCGAAGTGGACGGCGGAGTACAGCTGGCATCCGCCAAGGTGGACGGAAAGCTTTACGGACTTCCCCAGCTGTCTGCAGCGGACGGTACCTGTGATCTTTTATGGATCCGCACCGACTGGCTGGATAACCTGGGACTTAAAGCGCCCACCACGATGGATGAGCTTCTTGAAGTGGCAAGAGCATTCCGTTATGACGATCCGGACGGAAACGGTCAGGATGATACCTGGGGAATCGGCTTCCAGAAGGATATCGTGAAGGAGGATGGCGCAAGCCCCGGAAGCTACGAAGGCTTCTTTGCAGCCTACGGCGCATACGCCAAAGCTTGGGTAAAGGATGAAAACGGTCAGATATCCTATTCCGGCATCAACCCGGGAATGAAGGACGCGCTGGCACAGCTGAATCAGATGTATGAAGACGGTTTGATTGATCCGGAATTCGGAGTTAAGGATACCGTAAAGCTGGGAGAAGACATTGCAGCAGGCAAAGTGGGGATGTTCTATGGCCTGGAAGGAATGCCCTGGGGCGCATGCAAGAGCAATATTGAAAATGACCCGGAAGCGGACTGGCAGTGCTATCCCATCGTATCCGCTACAGCGGAGCCTGCAAAGCCCATTACCTATGTGAGGATCTCCCGTTACTATGCGGCAAATGCCAAATGCGAACACCCGGAAGCCCTGGTGAAAATAGCGAACGTATTCCAGGATAAAATCAATTCCCTGGATGCAACAGAAGAGACACTGAATACCTTTGGCGTGGATCCTTCCACAGGAATTAACTTTGCGGAATATGCGGCATTCGCTATGGATCCGGCCATTCAGAAATGTAATACCTATTATAAAGAAATCAAGGAAACCCTGAATGGGGAAAGCAAGGTTGAGGATATTCATCCGGAAGCAGCCAGATACTATAATGTCATCAAAAACTTCCTGGATAACGGAAGCGATAAGGGTGCGGATTCCCTGGGCTGGAATTATTATAAATTCATCGGGCCGGAAGGCAGCTGGAACACCATTATCAATGATTACAAAGCGAATGATAAGCTGATACAGTCCGTATTCTTCGGAGCCCCTACTCCTACTATGAGTACGAACCTTTCCTCCATGGACAAAATGCAGGCGGAAACCTATGTCAATATCATTATGGGAACACAGAAACCGGATACCTTTGATGATTTTGTAAAAAGCTGGAAGGAGCTGGGCGGTGATCAGATCACCACAGAAGTAAACGACTGGTATAATACCACATTCGGAGAACTTAAGTAAGCGTAACAGTTCAGACAGGCCTGAACTGTTACAAGGAGGGGGCGGATGGTGCATGTAAGGCATATCCGCCCGCAGTAAGTAGGAATAAATCAAAGTATAGCAAAAGGATGTTACATCCAGGAAGGTCTGCAAGATGAAAGGAAATTACAATATTTTTTATACACCGGAAAAGCAGTATCCGGGAATGCCCCATGGGGAGATGTGCGGTGACTTTATGCCCTTCTTCTGGAAAGGAACCTATTATCTGTTTTATTTATATAAATATTGTGTTTATGCCGTGGAGACAAGAGATTTTGTGAATTTCGGGGAGCCGTATCTGGTTCTGCAGAATGGGTCTCCCGATGACCAGGACTGGCATATCGGCACAGGAAGCGTGTTTGAACACGACGGCCTGTTTACCTTCCATTATACCGGCTTCTGTGAAGGGAACAATGGTGTGGAAGGAAAAAATGTACAGGTGGTTTTACGGGCGACAAGCAGAGATCTGAAGCATTGGGAAAAGGATAAGGAATTTTTCTTCAGACCCGATACCGAATATTACGGAAACCTTCACTGGAGGGATCCTCATGTGATTTGGAACGAAGAGCTGGGGAAATTCTGTATGCTGATTACGGCAACCGAGAAGGAAGGGGCATATCTTCGGACTGGCTGCACCGCTGTTTACATATCGGAGGATGTAAGAAACTGGGAGCATTATAAGACGCTCTATGCGCCACGGACCTTTATTACTCATGAGTGCCATGACTGTTTCCGTATGGGAGATAAATGGTATCTGACCTTTTCCAATTATTCCCGTTGGTGGGAGACCAGATATCGTGTCGCTGACAGCTTTGACGATCCCTGGAGGGTGCCGGCTGAAGACGATATGTTTGACGGAAGGGAATTCTATGCGGCCAAATCAGTAACGGACGGGAAGAAACGCTATATGGTTGGCTGGGAATCTATACGGGAAGACTGCCGTGACAACGGACGGCATCTCTGGGGAGGCAATCTGCTGGTGCATGAACTTGTACAGAGAGAGGACGGAAGCCTGGGAGTCCGCCTGCCGGAAACGATAGAGGATTCCTTCCGGAAAGAGCTTCCTGTGACGCTTTCACTCAGACAGGGAAGCTTTATGGAGGATAAGGAAGGGCTCACCGGCAGTGTCCCTGACGGATTCGGCTGGGCTGGATTAGGAATGCTGAAGGAAACCTGTCTCCTTCAGACGACTCTTTCCTGGAGCGAAGGCACAGAAGCAGTGGGACTGATGATACATACGGATGATGAACTGAGGAAGTGGTGCCAGCTCCGCCTGGAAGTACGTCATGGGAAAATCCTGATGGATCGGTATAACCGTGTGGATGGCGACCAGTATTATCTGGATGAGAGGCCTGTGGCATTCCGGGATAACAAAGCGGAAGTAAAACTGATCGTCAGCGGAAATATTATGCTGGTATATGTGGATGATGTTGCGCTTGCCTGCAGATGCTATGAGATCGGGATCGGTGAGGTGGGAATTTTTGTGGAATACGGAAACGTGCGGTGTACACAGACGCGGCTGCTGGAGCAATAAGAGAAAGGGAATCCCATATGTTCAGGGGATTCCCTTTCTTCGGTAAAGAACCGCATACCACATTTTTTATTCCGGCAGATAAGCCCCCTGCTCCCTGAGCGCATTCCGGAGAACCTCCGCAGACAGCTCTCTGAGAGAACAATCCTGAGCCAACGCTCCTGCCGTCCCAGCCGCCATTCCGGTTATAAAGCAGCAGGGCATGACGCGTGTGGAACCGTTCATTTCCCGGGTTGTACTGATACACCGCCCTGCAACAAGAAGATTATCTGTATTCTGCGGCAGCAGGCAGCGGTATGGTATCCCATAACTGTTTCCTTTCCCATAGCCCTTTTGATACGCTTCATCATACTGCGTCTTTTCCGCATCCGGTGTTACCGCATGCAAATCAATAGGATAGCAATAACGTCCAATTTCATCGGGAAAGGAGGCATGCTTCTCATAATCGGCTTCTGACAAAACATATTCCCCCAAAATACGTCTTGTCTCCCTGATACCTAACACAGAAGCGGAAGAAACGATACCAGACTTTTCATATCCCTCCAGATAATTCCTGTAGTAATATTCATATTCCGGCATTCTTCTGCGGGCATCCAGGATCCCCTTTGTAAGGCTTTCTTCCTCCGTCCCGTCCACACCGAATACATGCCCGATATTGCCGCCGCCGACGGGGCCCTGAAGCTTCCACATTCCCGGCAGGGAAGGATCTTTTACCGTAAAAACCCCATCTCTGAAAGCCTGTTCCAGCATCCGGGCATCCGGATCCTTTCCCAATTCTACCACGGCCCTGTCCCAGTCAATACCATTCCAAAGCGTGCATAAAGTGGCAGGCATCATACGCCCTTCCCCGTCACCCTTTTCCCAGGATGCGCCTGCCTTAACAGCCAGAGTGCCGTCTCCGGTGCAGTCAATATAGATGCGGGCGGTTACCGCAAACAGATCTTCGTGACCCTTAAGAATAACAGACTGGATATGTCCGTCCTGCACCTGGACATCCAGCAGCTGCGTATCAAAAAGAAAACGGCATCCGCTTTCCATAATCATTTTATCATAAATCAGCTTGAGCTTTTCCGCATTTACAGGATATTCCACAGAAGTATAATCGGTATCCGGACCATACAGGGCATCAAAAACCTCCCGTCCTATGCCTCCCGCCAGAAAATGTTCCCCATCGGAAAAACGCATAAAGGCAGGAACGCAAGCGAGTGCTGCAGCCCCGCCGAAGCACTGTCCTTTTTCTGCCAGAAAGACCTGTGCCCCCATTCTTGCTGCCGTAACGGCAGCTGCAATACCGGCCGGTCCTCCGCCGGCGATAAAGACATCCGCCTGTTTTTTAATCGGGATTTCCCTCATAAAAGTAATTGTTTCCATCGTAACCCTCTCCTTAAATATGTATGATTTCTTCCCTTTTCCCTGACAGGAAGAAGGGCTGCCGCCTGTCAGCCGTTAAGGCTTTCAGGCTGTATATAGATTCTGATAGGGAAAAAGCTTCTTGTCAAGAGTCAATGTTTTTTACCGGCTCTAAGGGTGATTTACACAATTGTGCAGAGGAGATTTATATGCTAAACTATGCAGTAATCAGAAACAGCAGCAGGGTTAGGGGGCTTAAAAGAATATTTTCACAGTTTGCGGAAAGTATTTTCAGGCAGGCCCGCAGTGACGACGAACGGAGGGGAAGGTTTTGGGAGACAGGTATAGGGTATTGATCGTGGAAGATGAGGTTCTTGTCAGGGGCGGCCTCAAAAGCGTTATCGGCTGGGAAAAGCTGGGCATGGAAATCATCGGCGACGCGGCCAACGGAAAGCAGGCATTGGAAATTTATGAAGCGGACAAGCCGGACATCATACTGACAGACATAAAAATGCCGGTGATGGATGGCCTGGAACTGATCGCGAGGATACGTGAAAAGGATGAAAAAACGAAAATTGTAATTTTAACCTGTTATGAGGAATTTGAATATCTTCAGGAAGCCATGCGGATGGGGGTATCGGATTACATTTCCAAATTACGGATGAAGCCGGCCGAAATCGAGGCGGCTATGGAAAAATTAAAGCGTGAGCTGGATGAGAATGGGGAGCAGAAAGGAAATACCCCGAAGGAAAGAGAACTCCAGAAGGAAGAAATCTTTAAGCAATATATATTTTACCATCAGATCCCCCTCGAAATTTTCAGAGCCAGGATTCAGGATCTGCATTTAGGCATCCGGGAAAAGGATATTGTGCTGTGCAGGATGAAGCTGGGGAAATACGATAAGGTTCGGTCTAAGATTTCAGATGCCCAGGGAATGCTCATACGCTTCCTGATCATGAATATGGCGGGTGAAATCATAACGAAATATGGAGAAGGCGAGATCATACAGGAGAGGGAGGACAGCTATCTCCTTCTGATAAATGCGGACAGCGGCACAGAGGGAAAATGCGTGAAGCTCAGGCGTGTCCTGCAGGAGGTGGCCCATACGCTTTCCGGATATATGGGTTCTCAGGTGATATGGGGTGTCAGCAGAGTGTACCAGTCATGGGATAAGCTCCCTGAAATGTACCGGGAGTGCTGCAGGGCGCTGAAGAACGCCTATTTTGAAAAGGAAATTATTTTTCAATACGGCTTACGGGATGCATCCGAAGGGCTGGAATTGAAAATGGTAAAGGAAGCGGAAGAGGAACTGCGGCCCTTTATGCCTTTTTGCGGAAAGGAGCTGGAATGGCTCATGAACCAGCTGGAAGCGAATGCGTCGGAGGGAGGGCTGGAGAAAGAAAACGTGGACACCGCACTGATTCATTTTCTGTACAGGACAAGGGAAGGACAGCAGCAGGAATTCAGTGAGGAAGTGCTGCTGAAGGCAGTAGGGCAGATCAGGGAAAGCCTCACCTTCCGGGAGGCAGTACAAACGGCGGCGGCCTGCTGTCAGGAAATTTTTGAACATCAGAATAAGCTGAGTGTGGAAATTTACGAAGCGGTTCAGTACATAGAGAAGCATTTGAGTGAAAAACTGACATTGAACCAGGTGGCGTTCCACATCGGCCTCAGCCCCAATTATCTGAGCAGTCTGTTTAAAAAGGAGCTCCATATCAGCTTTGTGGATTACATAACGGAGAGCCGGGTGAAAAAGGCAAAGGACCTGCTCCTGGAGACGGATTTGAAAACACACGAGGTGGCGGAGATCACGGGATTTGCGGATGACAGCTATTTCAGCAAAACCTTTAAAAAGATTACCGGAAAGCTGCCAAGCTCTTTTCGTAAGAGGACGAAATTATGAAGATACCCTTTTTCAGAAGTGTTTTTACCAAAATGATATTTGCACTTTCTGTCAGCTTCCTTATCATTATTTCCATCAGCTTTCTTTACATTTACGGAAGTGTCAGGGACTCCATGAAGGAAAAGACGGATTCGGAAAAAATACAGAATTTCAACCAGCTGGAACACAATATTGATATACTGAGCGGGGAAGTGGAGCTGATCACAAGGCGGCTTATCAGTGAAACAGCACTTACGGATCTGGTGTTTGGCGTGGACGGAGGGAATGACAGGGAAGTGGTGTTAAAGGCGGATCTCTTCCGCGAGATGGAAAAGGTTTTCACGGAATATAACTATGTGGAATCCATCTGCTTTTACAATTCGGATAATTTATCCCTGATAGCGGATAAGGAACAGAATATACTTATCAACGATAAAGACTCCAGAGGAAGATTTTACGAGGAGCAGATTGCGGGCAAAGGCAATGGAGCAGGAAACGGGGTAAAATGGTACGGGGGCTATATAAACAGCGACTTCAATATAAAGGCCCTGAAGGACGAGAGCCGTAAGGAAGTCTATTATGTTTCCGCATGCCGTCCGGTATACTGGGGGGCGCATACCGCCTGGCTGGTTATCAATATCAATCTGGATTATTTCACCGATATTTATAATTCCCTGGAAAAAGAAAATGTCCAGCTGAGCACCACCTATATTATTGATGAAAACGGAAAAGTAGTCTCTCATCTTGATAAATCAGAGGTCGGGAAAAGGAGAGAAAACCAGTATATACGAAATAAGAATGACGGCCCCTTCACTTTTGAGGAAGGCGATCAGCAGATTCTCTGCTATCCTCTCCACCTCAACGGCTGGACAATGGTGAATGAGACGCCACTGTCCGTTATACTGAAGGATATCAAGGACATCCAGATTGTTTTCCGCATAGCTGTAATAGCCGTTGCCGTATTTTCCGTCTTTTTCACCATATTCTGGGTACGTTATATTACCAGTCCTCTTACGGATACTGTGGAAGCCATGAAATGTATGGAAAACGGCATGCTGGGAATAACCCTCCCCCAGAGGACAAAGAGCCGGGATGAAATAGGCCTGCTGGTCACCCAGTTCAACCAGATGTCCCAGAAAATCATGCAGCTTGTGGAAGAAAATACAAAGATGGAAGAAAACAAGCGTGAAATGGAAATTAAGATGCTGAAATCCCAAATGAATCCCCATTTCTTATACAATACCCTGAACACCATCAAATGGATGGCAATCATGAAGGGAGAGGACAGCATTGTGGACTGCACCACCGCTCTCGGAGATCTCCTGCAGCCGCTCTACCGTGACAACCGCACCTTCTGGAGCCTGGAAAACGAAAAAAACTATATTGTAAGCTACGGAAAAATCATGAATTACCGTTATGGGGAAAAGGTTTCCCTGCGCATGGATTTTGGTGAAGTGCTGTACGATGCTAAAATACCGAAATTTGTACTGCAGCCGATCGTAGAAAATGCCTTTCTTTATGGGGTATCGGAAAAGGAAGAAAATACTATCATAACCATTACCGCATGGCAGGAAGCGGAGGATTTATTCCTGCGTATCTCCGACAACGGAGAAGGCCTGGAGGAAGAAAAGCTCACGGAACTAAGGGACAGCCTCCATGAAACTCAGGAAACGAACCATATAGGAATTTCCAACGTACATCAAAGAATCCAGCTGCTGTACGGCCCTTCTTACGGACTGGAAATAGACAGCATAAAAGAGCTTGGCTTCAGCGTAACCATGAGACTTCCCTTCGAACTCACCTGACCCGCCATCCCCTTGGCTATCCTGCCG
>ENA-UOJP01002552-UOJP01002552.1-human-gut-metagenome-genome-assembly--contig:-C102-NODE-2552-length-13731-cov-39.836063_pt1 | contig 13731 bp, 4 predicted proteins | sample MGYA00242353_ERZ723900 | MGnify/ENA metagenome assembly ERZ723900
CTGTTACCTCCACATTCTTTTTTATTTTGAATGTCCGCAAAATCCGTCCTACATCAGCCGGACGCCACGGACAGTCAAGATGATGGAGTGCCGCAAGTCTTTTTTGCACGTTAGTACCGGCTCCCATCTTGGAAGTGGAGCCTAAGAGGACTCGCACCTGACCTTTACGGACTTTTGAAAACAGTTCCGCTTTCTGGGTTTCCGTTTTGGCATCATGGATAAATGCAATCTGTTCGGGAGGAACACCTTGCACCATCAGTTTTTGCTTAATGTCATCGTACACATTAAAGGAGCCGTCCCCACGGGGCGTAGACAGGTCGCAGAAAACAAGCTGTGCGCCTTTCTGGGGTTCGGTATCCTGCCAGACCTGCAACACATTTTGAACGCAGGCATTGATTTTGCTGTCAGGGTCATCGGGCAGTTCCGCAAAGGCAAGCCGCTGATCCAGCGCCAGCTTACGCCCGTCTGACGTAATCTTGAGCATATTGTCCTCTTTAGGTTCCACCAGACGGTTGCGGACATCCTCCGCACGTTCTCCCAGTTCGGCAACCAGTTCCTTCTGAAATTCACTGGGCTTTGTAACCACCGTGATGTTTTCCGCTTCGGGAACCGGCAGCTTTAACATCTCCGCAGTCTGGATGTCAGCGGATTCCTTCCACATGGCCATCAACTCCGGGAGATTGAAGAACTTGGCAAACCGGGTCTTTGCCCGGAATCCGCCGCCTTCCGGTGCCAGTTCCAGAGCTGTGACCGTTTCGCCAAACGCAGCCGCCCAACTATCAAAGTGATCTAACCCGGTGCTTTTCAGCAAATCATACTGGAGATACCTCATCATGGTGTAAAGTTCTACCATACTATTGGAAACAGGAGTACCGGTAGCAAAGACAACGCCACGCCCTCCGGTCAATTCGTCCAGATAGCGGCACTTGGCAAACATATCGCTGGATTTCTGGGCTTCGGACTGACCAATGCCAGCCACGTTCCGCATTTTCGTTGACAGGAACAAATTCTTAAAACCGTGTGCTTCATCTACAAACAACTTATCGACGCCCAGTTCCTCAAAGGTAATCACATCGTCCTTGCGGGTTTGGTCATTGAGTTTTTCCAGCTTCGCCTCCAGACTTTTGCGGGTCTTTTCAAGCTGCTTAATGGTATAGCGTTCTCCGTTTTGTGACTTGGCTTCCTCAATGCCATCCAGAGTCTGCTTAATCTGTTCTTGAAGGAAGGCTTTCTGCCGTTCCGGGGACAGGGGGATTTTCTCAAACTGCGAGTGCCCGATCACAACAGCGTCATAATCACCGGTAGCGATACGGGAACAGAACTTTTTACGGTTCTGGGGTTCAAAATCTTTCTTGGTGGCAACCAGCACGTTGGCTCCAGGATATAGCCGAAGGAAGTCGGCTCCCCATTGTTCTGTCAGATGGTTGGGAACCACTACAAGATTTTTCTTGGATAAGCCCAGTCTGCGGCTTTCCATTGCCGCCGCCACAATCTCAAAGGTCTTACCGGCACCTACACAATGAGCAAGCAAGCTGTTCCCACCGTAAAGCATACGGGCAACAGCATTTCGCTGGTGGGGTCTAAGCTTGATTTCCGGAGATATTCCTGAAAAACGAATATGGCTGCCGTCATAGGCACGGGGCTTGATGGAATTGAAAATCTCATTATATTTCCGGCACAGCGTTTCCCGGCGGTCAGGGTCTTTCCAAATCCAGGACTTAAAGGCTTCCCGAACCATTTCCTGCTTCTGCTGTGCCAGCATGGTTTCTTTGGTGTTCAGCACACGCTTTTCGCTGCCGTCCACATCGTGAATGGTGTCATATACACGGCAGTCCCGCAGGTTCAAGCTGTCCTCGATGATGGAGTAAGCATTCTTTCGCTTGGTGCCGTAGGTCACATAGGCAAGGGTGTTGTTGCCGCTGTCCCTGCTTTTGCCGCTGACGTTCCATTCGCCGGTGGCATCAGAATATCGGGCGGCAACGGTATCGCCCCGTAAATATCCGGGGGTTTTTAAGAGTTCGTAGATGAACTGGGTGTAATAAGACGGATCAATCCAGGTTGCACCGATACGCACATCAATCTCGGCGGCTCCCAGTTCCTTGGGCTGGGATTTTTCAAGAGCAGACACGTTGACTGCAAAGGACGAGTCACGATCTGCGGCTTCCCGTGCTTCCTCCAGCTTTTTTCGTACATTGCCAGAGAGATATTCGTCTGCTGTTTCCCAGCCTGCCAGGGCATTGCCATGGCTCTTTACCGGGTTCTGGAATATTACGCCGGAGAGTTCCGCCGCAATCTCGGTTTCCTGCCCAGGGCGGTCAAGAAGCTCCGCCATAAAGGACAAATCTACGGACGCCTTTTCCCCGATAGAAACCGCAAGGGCTTCCGTAGGGGTATCCACATGGTCAACGGATTTCTGCTGGTTGATGGTGCGCTTAAAGAACATATCCGCCTTGCGCTCCAGCTTGCCGTCCTCGTCCAGCACTTCCAGTGAACAGAGCAGGCAGTAAGAACTGTCCTGTTCAAAAGTCCGTTTGTTTCCGGTGCTGTTAATCATCCCATATTTATCTTGGAAGCTGTCATAAGCGGTATTCAGTTTCCGCTGAAGATCTGTGATGGTGTCCTCAGACCCACCATTTAGCTGGGCTTCGATTAAGTCACGGGTAATGTCACGCAGCCCAATCATACCACGGATTCGCTCCGCTGTTGTGGCAGGCACTTCCACCGGGGTAAGATTCTCATTTTCGTTGTAAAAGAGTTTGCCGCCCACTTGGGTGTAGCTGAAATTGCGGAGTTCCGCAGGGGCTTCCTCCACAGTTGGGGTATCCTGTTCCTGTACGAAGTGTAAAAGCGCCGCCCGGTCGGGAGCGTTCAGGTGGGTAATCGCTTGGGCAAGCTGTTCCTTTAAGTCTGCTTCCGGCAGAGGTACGCAGGAGGTTTCCTGCCCGTACATCCCCGTTTCCCATGTCATCGTACCCAAAATCATTTCCGGGTGCTGTTCAAAATACTTGTTCACAGGCACACCGTCCGCAGTCTGGCCGACCTCTACCCAGTCTGGCAGATATTGGGGCGGTGTTTCCCGTTTCTGCAAAAAGATAATGTCGCTGGTCACTTCCGTGCCTGCATTTTTGCTGAACGCATTGTTGGGCAGACGCACAGCACCCAAAAGGTCGGCTCTCTGTGCCAGATATTCCCGGACAGCGGTGTTTGCCTTATCCATGGTGCCCTTGGAAGTCACGAAAGCAACAATACCGCCGGGGCGAACCTTGTCTAAGGTTTTGGCAAAAAAATAATCATGAATGAAAAAGTGTTCTTTGTTGTAACGTGGGTCTGCAAGCTGATAATTGCCAAAAGGTACGTTGCCTACCGCCAGATCGAAGCGGTTGTCTGCAAAGTTTACACGCTCAAACCCGTCTACTGTGATATGAGCGTCGGGATAAAGCTGCTTTGCAATCCTGCCTGTGATGGAATCCAGTTCTACACCATAAAGGGAAGCCTTCTGCATCTGCTCCGGCAGAAGTCCGAAGAAATTGCCCACGCCCATGGAAGGCTCCAGAATGGTTTTCGGCTCTAAGCCCATCCTGCCCACAGCTTCATACATACTCTGGATAATCACAGGCGCAGTATAGTGGGCATTTAAGGTGGAACTACGGGCAGCTTCATATTCCTCTGGGATAAGCAGGTCTTTTAATTCTGCATATTCCGCAGACCAGCGTTCATTGGTACTTTCAAATGCCTGGGGAATGCCTCCCCAGCCCACATAGCGGGATAAGGTGTCCTGTTCCTCGGAAGTAGCGGCACGGTTCTCGGTTTCCAACTGTTTTAACAGCCGGATGGCAGATATGTTCGCCTGATACTTGGCTTTCGGGCCGCCCACACCCAGATCGGGGTCAGTGATGTGGAAGTTTTCTGCCTTTATCTGCTCCATGGCAGGTGCAGCGGCAACGGATGTTTCAGACTGTTCCGGTGCCGGTTCTTCCATGACAGGGGAAGTGACTTCCTGCGTCTGTGTTTCCTTGACCCATTCCCGAACAACGGCAATAGGCTCACTTCTGAAAATCGGAAAGCCCGTACTGCCTGCAAAGGTATCGTCCCGCAGGCTGACTTTACCGGTGCTGTAATCCACGCTGTCCACGGTATAAATACGGTCTTTTTCGGTAATCTTCATACCCAGCGGAATGAAGTCAGCGGCTTCCAGCTTCTGAATGACCTGATAATCGGTTCCATCTGGCTGTGCAAAGACAACGCTGTTACCCTGCGCCCGCAATTTTTCGCCCAAAGCCTGCCAGCTCATGGTACTGCCTGTAACTTCCGTTTCTCCAAGACCGGAAATCTCCCTTGTCAATACATGGGTATTCAGCGCAGCACCGGCAAGGGCAGCGTCTTTCCCGTAGAACAGAAAATGATCGTCAACCCGTACACCAATCAGAGCGTCCGGGTGTTCCGCTTTCAGCTTCAGATATTCTTCCGCAAGCGGGGTAAGATTCTGCTTTGTTTCGGGGGTGTTTACCGCCTCCGGGTCGCCCGCCCCGGCAGCTTCGACAGGTGCTTCGGGCTGGGGCTGAGTGTTTTCCTTAGCAACCTCAGTTTGAAGGTCTGAACCGCCCAGGGCGGCAGCCATTTCCGTTTTCTCCGGTTCTTCGATCTGTGCCTTTTCAGTAACCCAAACAGGAGCAACCGGATCATGTTCATGTTGTTCCACGCTGGTGCGGGTATCGGTTGCCACATCCTGATAAGTGCGTTCTAAAATGTCATCAACCAGATATTCCCGAAACTCCGGCAGTGTGGTATATGCTTCATAAAGGGCTGAGTTGCTTTCTTTCATGCCAGACAGCAATTCATCCAGCTTGCTTGTCAGTTCCTCTTGGGCGTCCAATACATCCGTATCCCGGTCACGGAGGAATGGATAAATCTCGCTTTGCTTTATCAGGTCTGTCAATTCTGGAAGAGCCGCTTCATAAAGCTGCTTCGCAGTAAGAGATGCCGGTTCGGTTTCCGGCTCCGGCATGGTCTGCAATGTATCGCCTGAGAAGTCAAAGGAAAGCTGCCCCATTCCTTTTTCTGGTTTCCCAGTCTGCTTTTTCAAGCGTTGCAGGGCAGACTTCGCCGCATCTTGGGGCTGTTCCCGGTGTTCGATTTTTGGCTTTACCGTTTTTTCGGGAGCCGCCGCAGGCGCATGGAGCAGAGAGAAGGTTCCGTCTTTATAAGCAGAAAGACAATCATACGCCTTGGTACAGGCTTCATATCCACGATCTGACGGGGACATGGACTGTAACTTATCTGCCATCTCAGAGAGCAGCGTGTCTGTTTTTTCTGTATCGTCCAACATCCGGCGAACTACTTTCCAGCCTTCTCCAAAACTTTCTGCTACATAAGGGCGCAACTCCGGTGCATAGGCAAAGAAGGTATCGACATTCCGGGAAAGCACATAACGTTCATATTCCGGGAACTTTGCTTTATCCTCCGGGGACAGCAAGCGGTCAGAATCTATCAGTTGGTTGATGCGCCGTTCCACCTGATTCCAGTTTAGGAATACCTTTGCATACTCCTTGTGATAGGTACGTTTGATCTGAAATCCTTTGCCATCGTGCCAGACATCTTTTTCAAGATGGCTGCTGCCGCCAATCCCAAAAGAATCCTTCAGATAATTCTGACGTTCCTTGCGGTCGGTGTGGTTATGGAAAAACACATAGGCTGCCAGCCTGCTGTCCGAGTAACTACCGCCTCTTGATACTTCTCTGTTAATTTCATCTTCTGTGATAAAATCCGGCTTTTGTTCTGTAAAACCTTCTGTCAGCGAAAAAATCTTATCGGGAACCGCAAACCGTTCCAGCCGCTGTAAAAGTTGGTTCGGGCGATGAAAATGGAACCGCAAGAGTTCTCTGTCCACTTCATAAGCCATACAGAATCCTTTGACTTCGCTGATGATGTTCTCTAACATTTCGGGATTTTTAAGGGCTTCGCTGATTCTCTGGGTATTATCCGGGAAACCTCCTTTTCCCATATAAAAATCATAGATAATAGGAAGGAATCCTGCTTCTCTGGCTTCATCGCTCAAATCCTGCCGCAGATACCAAAGCTGTGCCGCCAGTTCAGTTCGTTCATTTTCCGGCACCTGAGTTGCACGGTCTGATGCAAGATATTTTCCCTGTTCCACAAGAGAACGGATGCGGCTTTCTACCTCTTTCCAGGACAGACGCAGGCTTTCTTTACTGTATCTGGCAGCTTTCCCGCTGTTGATAGCAATCCCGTTTTCATCGAACCAGACTGCATAAGGGGCACCGTCCACCGTAAAACCACGCCCGCCGGTGCGGTATTCCTGGGGCAGATAGACCGCCATTTCATCCGCCGGGACTTGTGACTGATACCGGGCATAGATACGAAGCGCCCCGGCAAGTTCATTGGTTCCGCCAGAAAGAATACGGTCTACCACAGAATCCGGCACCATTCCCACAGAAAAAACGGAAGGTGCTTCCTCCGTTTTCGACTGGACAATATGTTCCATCTGTTCCTCCACCGTGGGAAAAAGAGATAACTGGGTAAACGTACCTTTGCTTTTGGAGAAAGGCCCATTCAGCTCCACAGATAACAAAACGGCAGGCTCGCCGCCTGCCGTTTCCATATCCGTATTTAGCTGTAAATCAAGTCTGCCATCACGATTTCCTCGGCTCTCTGACGGATGTTGTTCATCCGCTGTACCCATTCCATCTGATTGGCGGCTTTCAGTTTCTCTGTCACGCCTTCCCTGGCTGCCAGTTCCGCTGTCAAAGCGTCCATCTGCTCGTTGGCTGTCTGGTCGATCTGCGTCAGGTGTGTCCAAAGGGTTCCTTTCAGAAGCATTGCTGTGTAAAAGCCCTTCCTGTGTTCCATCAGATATTTTTCCCTCGTCCTGCCGAAGCGGGTCAGGGTTTCCGGCTCGTTCTCCTTTCTGTCTACTATCAGATTCGGAATCTGATACCCGTTCTGGTTGGTGTATGTCAATTCGCTCATCGTCGCTACTCCTTTCACGCTTTAATGTATTAAACTGTTCATTTACATTATAGGATACCTCTGTCTGTTTGGCAATAGGCTTTTTCGCCAAATTTTTCGACTGTTCCAACTGGTCTGTACGGATGGTTTCTCCGATTTCCAAAAGGACAATACGGTTTGCTTCAGCAGTGGCAGTACCCAGACAGGCAAGAGTGCCCACGTTGTTAAAATTGGTAATCCCGATGAGATCTTCATCGTCAATATACTGGGAAGCGTCTAGCCCGCAGCGTGTCAGCGCCGCATACTGTACGCTGGCTTTCATGGTATTGCGAAACAGGACTTCTCTGTTAAGTTCGTCCAGTTCCTCCAGAAAACTGTCTGCAACCTCATAATGCAGATCACGGAGATATTCCCCATAGGTTTCGTCCACCACACGGCTAACCGCTTCCATAATGGCGTCGCCCAGAGAAGCACCCTCCGGGGAGCCGAACTGCTCCGCCAGCCTTGCAACCACTTTGGTCTGGTATTCCTCGTCCATTTTCCAAAGCCAGGGATTCTTACCGCCTCGAACCGGGTGGGTGTCGGCAACGTCATGGACGTTTTGAATATAAGGCTTTCCGCCAGTCCCTTTGCGGATCAGGCCGATAGCGGTGGAACCAGCATTGACCCAGCGGTGCATTTTGTTGTTCCAGACTTCAATCTCTGCACAGGCTGTTGCATTAGGGCGCTGGGCGTAAATCAAAAGCTGGTCATCAAAGTCATAACTTTTATAGAACCGGGAAGCGGTAGTCAGAAATCGACGCCAGTTCTGGGGAGAGTGGGTAACTTCTTTCTGGGTCTGCTCCGCCAGTTCTGAGATGTAGGTAAACCATCTGTTTGCCATTGTGTCCTCCTTTCTCATTTCGGACAATAAAAAAACAGGAGACCTTTTCAGATTTCCTGCTTAGTGTACCGCTTGTGAGCGGCTGGTATTTAGTTGTTAGTAAATTAGGAAAGTGTCAAATTGGAAGCTATCATTCTGTTAACAGTCATTTGCTATCGTTATTTAACTTAATTTTAATTCTCATTCCCTCAGATCAATGATTTCCCAGTCAGCAACGAACACATTTTTACTTTTTTCATAAGTTTTAGCTTGCATCGCCACACATAGCAGTTTCTTAGGTCTGCTCATACCAACATAGGCAAGTTTGCGACTATAATCATACAGATTTGAACTTCCTGGTTTACCTATGCCGAAATAAGGAAGAATCCTATTTAGATCTGATGCCCTTTGCCTATCAGTTTCAAGGTAAAGGGTTGCATCATGCGTTTCACCTTTGACTCCGTGAATGGTGTCAAATTCTATCCTACGACCTCTGACTGGATCGATAAATATATTTTTTTCATGCTTTTCTGTTTGATTTACAACAGCACCCTTGTCAAGAAAATGCTCTGGCAGGCAGTCAAAAATGTCGTCCGCTCGGGAATTCATAATCTTAAAAAGCTTGTTTATCTTTTGCCGCATTATATAATCGATAGCTTCTCTCTCAATATTCTGTAATCCTGACAACTCGTAAATCCACTGTCGATACATATCCATATACTCATCAGCAAGAAACTTTTTTATAGTAATTATAGAAAACTCTTTGCCAGATACATCATTTTTAATTTTCGCATAATGGAATATCCGACATAAGAGTTTACGAACAAGGTACTCCGCTTTATATAGCTTGCCATTCAATAATTCTTTGGTGATCTCGTCTAATAGTCCCCAGTAGCTATACTCACTCTGCTTCTTCACTGAACCATCAAACTCCGACCAATAGCTTCCAATTTTTAGTCCAGACGAATTCTCCTTCTTGACAGCACCAATAGCTTTATAAACGCCTTTCTTATCATAGAGACCATGAGTCTCCAATACACTGATAAATCCACTGATTACTCTGTCGATTTTTTCAGGGTCAAAAATAAGTAATACCGGTTTGACACCAGTCTTGCTCGCAGATGTAACGATATTTTTGTTACCTTTCTTTAGTTTGCAAATCACATCGGCAATTTCCTGGCTGTATCTGCAAGAGGTCTGGATAGGCAAGAAACTATCCTGAGGCACCCAATCTGGTGTTTTGTCTTCTGAAGAGTTATAGATAGCTTGGTCTGAATCTCCAATTTTGATTACTGTACATTTTGTTGAATTAAATATTGCGCTTATTGCTTGTCGCTGAATACTATCACAGTCTTGATATTCATCAATAAACACATACTGGAACCGTGATGAAAAGAGAGCCGTATATGTTTCGGGTAAAGCATCTACAGCGGTTCTGGCATATGAATAGGCATCTTGATATCGAATTATACCTTCATACTTTAAGAGGTCTATAATTAAGGCATTAAATTGTTTGGCAGAAGGTTTGTCCACACCAGCCAACGCCTTTTTCTGTTTTCCTACACAAAGGGCACCATCATCCCGTATATACAGTGCCTGTGTGTGATCAAGTCGTTCGGTAAATTGACCGCCAGTTTCAAAACTATTCTTTGCCACATAATCAAGAGCCCTGTACTTCGGGTTATTCTGCATCCTATTTAGCATATACTGTGCATAAGTAAGATTATCAACTGCCTGTACATTCCGGTCGGCAATATCTCGCAGATATGGCATCGTCACGAACTTATCAATAAATGATTGAATCGTTCCGATGTAATTTGGATAGCTAAGGAGTTTATCAGTATAGCCTGAAAGCCGTTTTCTAATTTCATCCACCGCAACATTTGTGTGTGAAAGAACACAAATTCCCGCACCATTTTCAAGCGGCATCCTATCAACTAGCAGTTTCAACTTTGCGAGAAGGACAGTTGTTTTTCCACTACCCGGACAAGCCGCCACATCAGCTGAATGCCAACAACGTATAACATTTCTTGCATCCTCTGGAAAATGTGCTCCTTGGGGTAAAAGAAGTTTTTCTGTTGATTCAATATCCTGGTTGGAAATTTCCCATTCTATCATGAAATCCCCCCTTACCTACACAGCTTCTCCTGCTGCATACTTAATAGCGTTCACTATGTAACTTAGAAATTGATCTCCTTCAATCTTGGATTTCAGTTCTGATTTCTTTTGCTCATCCGTTTTCAGACCATACAAATCAAGATCAAACATTTTCTCTTGTGTAAGTTCACTTGGTATTACCGATACTTCCCAACGCAATATTGACGCCAAACATTGAGCAACGATTGCTTTTAAGCTACTCTTTCCGTCCTTGTTGAGCATTAAACCGTAAATCTTATATGCAATTTCTGCCTGAGATAAATCATTCCACTGCTTTACTTCATCTTCTGCTGCTTGATCTGCTTCGGTAATTTTTTCATCAGTTAGTGAGATATATTCTTGTGCATTCAAAATTTTCATTCCGTAATGAACTGCTTTATGGAAATCTTTTGAAAGACTGCTCATGGCAATGCAATATTCCAGCGTCCACCTCGGTGAAGTAAATCCACGAACTGAACCATTGGTGTATTTTTCATTTTTTTCTTTTTCAGCCTGCACCGATTCAGTTGTCTTCTCATTGAATTTTCTTTCCTTCGTCACTGGGTCAACATCATATGGTTTCACATCACAATCTGTAATTACAGAAACTGGAATTCCAATGGTATGTCCATCTTTCCTTACCATAATCCCGCTGTACCGAAGGAAAGCTGTACTACCCACGTTTACAATGGATACCCCATATTTCTCCAACGGATAACCAAGAATATCAGCAATTACCGGAATCAGGATGTTCTCTGCGTCACCTTCTACCATGATAATGCCCTTAGCAAAGAATAAATTGGCTTTTGTTGAATCAAGAAACCTCTGAAGAAACAGATAATCTCCTTTTTGGAGTCCAGTCATCCCCTCAGCCAAATCATATCCGACACCATCTTTCATTAGAATCAAATTCTTAAGATTAATTTTTGAGGCGAGGATTGGACTGTGCGTGGATATGATAATTTGAACATCATTCTCGTTATATTCATTTTGAAGATAGCTGATCAATCGAAGTTGAGCCTGCGGATGCAAATGGGCTTCCAATTCCTCAATCAGAGCCAGTTTCATGCCTCCATCGGTATCGTCCTTAAGGAGTAATAGTTCTGCTGCAATAAATAGCAGATTCAATTCTCCCAACCCAGGGTTAATTTCTGGAGCATTCAACGATAAGGATTCAAGTATAGACTTGAGTTGAATATCAGATGTCTTCAATTCTGCGTTGCTGGCTTGTCCTTTGTCATTAAACGATTCCAAATTGTCACGGATTGTTTGAAGAATACGCTTGCCCTCTGCATCATTCGTGAAGTAATCCTCTATTCTCTTGTTTGCATCATGAAAAATATCCAGAACGACGTGTTCCTGTTTATCTTTGAAAACAGGATGATTGAGAAGTATTTGTGAAATTCTAGAACTGCGTCCAGAACTCATCTCACGTTCAGCGTCCCGAAGTGGCTTCAAATAGACCGCTTTCAGCAAATCTCTTGCCTTTCCGTCAATCGAAATACCGTCGTCTACATCGCCTACACACAGTTCTTGAAAAATTTTGTGCCCCTCTCTCCAAGCACGGTAATGAAGGTCGAGCGTATATTCAATTTTTTCGCCATTCTTTTTGAACTTCAGGTATTCAATAAAGTTCTTAGCCTCATTCTGAGTAAACTCTGTAATCGTGCAATCGATCTTAAACTCAGAGCAAGCATCACCATTGATAGGTTTATAAAAATCTTCATCTAGCGGTCTGATGTACTCGTTACTCTGCGTCAGCAGAACCAGCTTGAGTGCATCAATCACTGCAGTTTTTCCAGAATCATTTTCTCCAATTAAGGCATTTAGACCTTTATGAAAAGTAATTTTCAAACCAGGGACACCATCCACAGATTTGAATTGACGAAAATTATATATTTTCAACTCAGATATAATCATGGTTTTTTCACTCTCCCTTTCAACTATAAATTATTCATGTGGATGAAGATATAATCTCAAGATATAACTTTATTTTTATCCCCATCGAAATTCAATTATTCATAATTCCCTCTACAATTTTCGCTTTGTCATTGACTTCATTATACTGTATTGCATATCGAAAAGATAGTTCAATTTACGAAACTTGTTGGCAGGAACAGCTTATAACCAAAGATGTTCTTAAATAATAGACTCGCAAAATGATTCTCCTTATTTCCTGCGTTCCTGATTTCTCCGGTTCATATCCTCCAGTACCTTTTTCTGTGCTTCCGACAGCACCCGTGGCGGTGCGATTTTTACCCACTTCTTGGGCAGTTCAAAGGTCATACCGCCATAACGGTTGTCGCTTATCTGTCTGACCTGCCCCGGATGGCTCTGACACAGGGAAAGCAGTGTATTCTGCAACCCCAGATTGTGGGTATAGACCGAAGCGAGTTTTTCTTTCTCATTGAAGTTGATAATGGTTTCCTGCTCATATTTTGTCAGTCCCATAGGCGTTACCTCTCTGTTTCCTTATGCTTGGCAGACGGTTTTACGGGACTTTTCACAGGCTGGATTTTTGCAAGCTGTTCCCGGATAGAAGGCTTTTTTTCTGCTTCCTGGGGCTTCTGTCTGGAAAAATCCTTTTCCCGCATCCGGCGAAAAGCAGTCACTTTTCCATGCTCATCTGTGACCGCAGCATACATCTGGGGTGTCTTTACCATCATTCCATCAAAACTCAGCCCGCTGTAATAATTCCCGTGAGCGTCCCGTTCCTTCTGAAGCAGAATGGTGTGGTCTTGCAGTTCAAAGCCCTCCATTTCATGCTGAAACACCAAACCGCAGGGTATCCCGCCTGCTTTGACAATTCCGATTTCCTTGCCCACAGGCTCCAGCGGATTTTCTACCGGAGCGTCCTGTGCCTTACGGAAAGCAGTGGGATTGCCTTTTTTACTCCGCTGTGCCACCTCATAAATCTGAGCGTCAATGTATCTGCCATTCAAGGCACGGTTGGTGGACTCATAAAAATCCGGGTTAGAAGCACAGGGCGAAAGCAGAATACCGCCTTTTATGATATATTGATCCTGGGTAATTTCGCTGGGTTCAATGTAGCGTTCAAACCTGCCCACAGGAACCACCCGCAGGATTTCATCCTCTTTGGCAGGTGTCGGTTCCTGTGCTGCCTGCTGTTCCAAAGCGGCAAGGTATTCTTTGATGGTGCCGGATTTTGCCGGAGTAATGGGATTAAAGTCCACAGGTTTCCCATCCACCACGCAAGCCTGCTCATGGAGCAAATTGAAAAAATCATCCTCCCGAATGTCGCCTTCATACTCCAGCAGCACATCATAGTCCGGCTTATCATGTTCGGCAAAGGGGCTGACATAAGCTTTCGCTCCCGTAATGAGAACGTCATCCTCCAGACCAGCCTCAAAAAGCACTTCCTGTGCATAAGCCGTTGCCTGCATACAAATCCGCTTGTCATGCTCGGCAGCTTCCGCCTGTTCCATCAGGGTATTATAATCCGTGGCTTCCAGTTTCGCCTGTTCCCAGCCTTCATCTGAAAGCAGTTCATAAATTGCCTGTGCCATGGAAAACTCCGGGTTGTCAAGCTGTCCGCCGTCCAGTTCTTCATACTCCTGATTAAAGAAAGTGTAATCATAACCGCTGTCACAGGTCTGTACAGCCAGATAGAAGGAACCGTCATCAATAGAAATGGCGGCTTCATCGGCAGGCAGATTATTCAAAATCCCGTCAATCTGGTTATAGTTCTGTTCCCAATGTCATTTAGTTAACGCTTTGCAATATTATGGTTAGATTCTTAATGAAGG
>ENA-UOJP01002556-UOJP01002556.1-human-gut-metagenome-genome-assembly--contig:-C102-NODE-2556-length-13679-cov-8.122358_pt1 | contig 13679 bp, 9 predicted proteins | sample MGYA00242353_ERZ723900 | MGnify/ENA metagenome assembly ERZ723900
ATTAAAGAACTGGAAAAAGAAATAGGACAGCCCTTATTTGATAGGGATAATAAACACATTACCCTAACCCATGCCGGAGAACATTTTTATGAATATTCTCAACGATTTTTGGAATTAGAAGAAAAAATGAAAATGGAAATTAACTCTTGTAATACATATTCAAAAATCATTAATATAGGGTGTGTCAACTGCATATACAACTGTCATTTAAAGCCACATATTTCTCAATTGATGAATAAACATACAAATATCTGTCTAAATGTAATATTAGATCACTCAAGACATCTTCTCAATCGTCTTCATGATAATTCCATTGATGTCTGCTTTTCATATCTGGCAACGTATAAAACGGATGAAATCATTTTTGTTACCAACAGCCAAAATATACAATTTTCCAATGGTATTCACAACGGTGAAATACTTCATTTACCAATTATCTATTCTAAATTTATGCCGAAAAGTGGATTTGATTGGATACACGATATTTTTCCTCCACACTATGTATTTCAATTTACAATTAGTGTGATAAAAGAGATCATTCCCTTTTTATTGCAATATCCATATTACGCTTTTTTACCCCGTAAACTGATTGAAAAGGAATTAAAGGATGGCTTATTAATTGAAATACCTTTATTAGATTATCATATTCCACCGTTGCAAAGTTATATCATTATGAAGTCCAACGCGAAATATAACCCATTAGATTACTTTTGAGACGAATACATATAGTTATACTTGGTCTGTTTTTGAAAAACAGAAAAGAATATCCGTGGTAACAAATTACCACGGATATTCTTTTTTATCCGAGATGTAAGCGAATACGAAAAAACGAAATAAAAACATATTAACTTACATCATGGAAAAAAGCTGATATTAACCACATTTGATATCCCATTTAAATCAATGTATCCTCTAAATGCAGCAGCACTCTTACCTAAAAATTACTAAAAAATTATTGAAATATTAATATTGGTTTTTTGAGATTATAATAATTACAATATCTTAATACAATATTATACAAATAAATCACATCTGAACAGAACAATAGATAAAGCAGATTATTTATCCTAACGCTACTTGTAATATTAATATGTAAATTCTAAAAATAAGTAAGAATAGTAATTTTATATTTAACAGTAAGTCCGATTACAAACATAATCTTTGTCAAAAACAATAAAGAACCCTTTTTCTAAATAGGTGCAACATAATTTCCTTCCAAAATATTAACATTTACTCCATATACATTAAATATGTTTTCAGAATTTAAAACCTGATGAGACACTCCTTGAGAGATTACGGAACCTTTTTCCAGCAATACAATATAATCGGAATATCTTAATGCCATGGTTAAATCATGAACAACCATAATCACCAATTTATGATGTTGGTGCACCAATTCTTTTGCCATATTCATAATCTCAAGTTGATTTTTAATATCCAAAAAACTGGTTGGTTCGTCAAACAAATATACATCGGGATTTTGTGCCAAAGCTCTTGCGATTAACACTTTCTGTTTTTGACCACCCGATAATGCTTCATATTCTTTATGTGCCAAATGAGTAATTTCTAACTTTTTTAAAATCTCTAAAACCAATGTAACATCATAATCTGTAATTTTCCATTTGATATAAGGTCTTCTTCCCATCAGCACTGCATCTAAAACAGTTCCTCCCATAAAATTTTTTGTCATTTGAGGAACATAACCTACTTTTTTTGCCAACTCCATTGTGCGCATGGTATGAACGTTGGTTCCATCCAAAAATATTTGACCTGACTGAGGCGACAGTATCTGATTGATACATTTTATGATTGTCGTTTTTCCTGAACCGTTAGGCCCTATTAAAGAAACCAGTTGTCCGCTCTCTACCGAAAAATTAATATTATGCAATATTTGTACTTTTTTTGTATATCCAAAATTTAAATTTTTAACATCCAAACGCATACTATCTCCCCCGTTTTCTAATGATTAAATAGAGGAAAAACGGTACGCCTATCACAGAAGTGATAATTCCCACCGGTAATTGCGTCGGCGCTATAATATTTCTTCCTACCGTATCAGACAGTAGCAATAAAAGAGCTCCTACCAATGAAGACACCGGAATCATATAGCGATAATCGCTGCCTACTATCATACGAGTAACATGGGGAGCTATCAGTCCTACAAAGCCGATGACCCCTGTAAACGATACTGCTACTGCCGTTAATAACGTAGATAAAACAAATGCAATCATACGTATTTTTTTATAGTTGACACCCAAACTAATTGCAGATTCCTCTCCGGCTGTCATAACATTTAAATCCCAAGAAAAATACATCATGATAATAAAGCTGAGCAAACACGCACCTGCCATAATTGCAATAGCAGTCCAGTTAATACCGGAAAAACCACCCATCGTCCAAAAAACCAATTCCGGCAATTCTTTTGCATCACTCACATATTTAAGCAAAGAAACTAATGCAGAAAATAAATATCCGACGGCAACACCTGACAGAATGAGTGTTTTAGAGGAATTTTTTGCAATTTTGGCAATACCATATACCAGTATCATGGTTAAAACGGAACTAATAAAAGCAAATACAGGCAGTAAATAAGTACCTAAATTCAAAAAAGCAAAATGGAAACTAAATACAATTGCCAAAGCCGCGCCAAAAGAAGCTCCGTTTGAAACCCCCAATGTATATGGGCTTACCAATGGATTTTGGAACACTCCTTGCATCAATAAACCTGCATTAGACAATGCGATACCTGCTAAAATGGCGGCTAAAACACGCGGCAAACGAATACCTAATACAATTTGTCTCTGTGTTTCGGTGATTGCGTCATTATGGACAAATAAATCTCCAAATACTTGAAATACTGTATTAAAATTTACAGACGAAGCCCCCAGAGTAATTGCCACAATCGACGCGATGAATAATGCAATACTCAAAGAAACAATTAAAATAATTTTTTTCTTTTTTCCTTTGGAATATTCTATTTTGATGTCTTTTAGTTCAGAAGTATCAATGGCAGCAGAAGTTTTATTCATATATAACATACACCACAAATCTATTTAATACAAATTGTTATATTCTTAGTTAACTTCAGGATAAGCATAGATTCCTGTTAATTCACTGTTAAACAAGGTCTCTTGGAATTCCTCATGCACTTTAGTCAAATCAATATCTTTAAATTCTTCAGGATAAAATACTTTGGCTAAATATAAGGAGCCGATTACACTGCCTGTAGCAGTAGTACCTATTTCGGAAGCCAAAATAATTACCTTTCCATCTTTTACTGCCTGCAATTCTGACCAACCCGGACGTGAAATTAAATTATTATATACTTCTTCCGCTGCCGCAGAATCCGTTACATTAGGTCCTAAAATATTCTTGGTGTTGCTTACTAGTTTTACAACTGCCTGCGGATTTTGTTCCAATACCCACTCATCGCTGATTTCAGGATATTCAGTGCTTTCATCTGCCGCAATGTTAATACCTCCGGCTGATGTTACTAATTGGTGACCACCGGTTGTACTGTTTGCACTCTTATAATCAGTATAGCCTTCGTAATAAACTTTCACTCTGTCTTCTTCTTTTATATCCTTCAATCTTTCATCTATTAAGGAATTGTATTTATTGCAGAAGTCCACATATTTTTGTGCCTGTTCTTCTTCTCCAAAAATTTTTCCTAAGGAAGTCATTTCGTTTGTTACCTGATCGGCTTTTGACAGTTCCAAGTAAATACATTTGATTCCAGCGTCTTCCAGCATTTTCTCATTTTCATCTGTCATATAGCTTTTATAAGTAATTACTGCGTCCGGTTTTAATTCAAGAATTTTTTCTATGTTTGGGTCATTCCATGCCCCTACGCTTGGAACACCATCGGCAATTGCCTTTTTAATGGAATCGCCTACCCCGATAACAGTATCAGCCGCGCCAAAGGATACCAAAGTATCATATAAGCTGGAATTAAAAGTTACCACTGTTTCCAAAGGTTTTTCCAACGTTACTTCTCTTCCAGCGGAGTCTGTAATAGTAATACCTGTTGACTGTACTGCGGATGAAGTATTCATTTCACCAGAAGTACTGCTGCTTCCTCCGCTTGTTCCGCAAGCAGTCAAGCTGACTGCCATTGTTGCCAAAAGCGCCATGCAAATTAATTTTGTTTTCATGTTAATTCCTTCTTTCAATCAAATTTATTATATTTCACAGTATGCAATTTTGCTGCTGTTTGGCGATAAGTTTCAATATCATTTAAGTTTACTACGTCAATGGAACTTCCCTGAAAATCTCCTGCGTTATTTCCCATGCTTTCTTCTAAAAAGCCTTCCAGTTCCAAATAAGTATCTTGAATTTCACCAATCAAACCTTCTTCGGGATTCCATAATTTTCTTTGATACGCTTCTATTAAACGTCTCGACATTTCTTCCAAAGCCCAAGGATTATTCTCTTGAAAAAATTTACGGTTATTTTCATCTACAATAAACGTTTTGGTAATGTCATCAAATACCCAATCGTCAACTTCTTCTGTCGTTGCTTCCCAACCGTATACACGGCCCACACGTTTGCTGATATCTCCAGCACCTTTGTAACCATGCTGCTTTTGTCCTTCTATCCACTTTGGATTTAATAACTTACTTTTTACAACACGATTAATTTCTTCTGATAATGTGCGTACTTCAATATTGGTTACTTCTCTGGAATCGCCGTAATATGCTTTTACTTCTTTTTGAGACAACTTTCTGGCTGCTGCTGTCATTCCTCCATGATTACCAAAATAACAACAACATCCCAGTAAGTCGTGTTCATCTGACATTACTTTGTCATAAGTAATGTCAACATGTTTTAAACTGGATTCCAAGGCAAAAGGCGATTGTTTTCCAAAACGATTTCTTCCATAGGAGTAACTGTTAAAATTCATAAACAAATCAGAAATGTCATCTTGATTTTCCCATGCCGAAGCGTAGACCAGTAAATTGATTCCCGAACTGTAAGTTCCCGGCTGTGCTCCAAATATGCGTGAGGTCGCATCATCCCAGCTAAGATCCGGTTGAGATTGCTGATTTTCTAAGGCATGTTTACGCACAAAATTTAATTCCAAAGGTTCCTTCAGCTTGGAAACTGCTTGAATAGCGTCATCTAAAAAACAAACGCAGTTCTGAAAATTATCTCGCAATATTCCTGAAATTTTAACCGTGATATCAATTCTGGGTCGTCCCAAATCATTCAGAGCAATAATTTTAAAATGTTTTACTTTGCCATTTGACAACCATACCGGTTCTACCCCAAGCAGATAAAGAAGCTGCGCCATACCTTCTCCGTCCGCCCACATAATATCTGTAGTCATCCAATAAATAGCTACACTTTCCGGATATGTACCCTCTTCGTCTTTATATTTTTGAATAACGGAATCTGCCAATCTTTTTCCAACTTCCCATGCAGCTTTGGTCGGAACTTTTTCAGGATCTAATGTATAAAAATTTCTGCCTGTAGGTAAAACATCATCTCTGCCCCGTGTAATAATTCCTGCCGGTCCCGCTTCTATAAAACTTCCGTCCATAGCGCGAAGCAAAGCCTCTATTTCTTTGGAAGATTCAATCCTTCTGTTAATATCCAATACATTTTCCAAGCGAGCATTAATATCATCAAGACTAGAGGCGTTTTGTAAGGTATAACCATATAAATCTATATCAGATGTTATTGTTTCTCCTTGTAAAAACACTCTGATAATCTGTTTGCAAATTCGGTCAATGTCAAATAAAATACTACCGTTATCCGTATTATAACGTGCGCAGAATCCCTCTGGTCGTTCCAATAACGAGGAAAGCTCTAAACCGATTAAGTTACTTACATCTGAACGAATTGAAGGTGTATTAATTCCTTCAAATCGTAAAATAGAATATAAAAAATCTACTCTTTTTTCTTCTTGCGGCAATTGTCCCAAAATATGCATACCGTCTTGAATCTGCGTATTTTTTATCATAGTAAGTACTTTATGGCATTCTTCAATAATATAGCCCATATGGTTATGATAATCTTCCAAATTGATGTAATCTAACATCTGATTCATTTGTATTTGCTCAATGATGAAGTGTTCCAACAAATGAGCTTGAGAAGGATCAGATAATTTCACTTTATCATATTGATTCAGCAGCTCATCCAACTCCTCCAAAGAATCATACAATCCGCTTTGCGTCATGGTCGTCTGCATATGGTCAATAATCGTTGCCAGTGCACGACGCTTTGCAATGGTTCCTTCTGGAGGATTATCCGCATTATAAATATAAAGATTCGGCATGGTTCCGATACAAATATCAGGAAAACATGCATCTGAAAGTCCGACACCTTTTCCCGGCAAAAATTCTAAGTTACCATGTGTTCCCACATGTATAATGACATCTGCTTGATATACACGCTCAAAATAGCGATAAGAAGCGAAATATTGGTGTGTTGGTGCTACGTGTGGATCGTGCAAAATTTTACAGACGGTTCCATCACATTTTGCTCCAACGCAGCCTCGCTTAGGCTGTACACATACCAAAGCATTTTGAAAAGATATGCCTGTTACCAGTATGGTATTTTCATGTACCATAGCCTCTCCAATGGGTTCTCCCCATGCGTCAATCATACTGCTTTTCGCTTTCTCCGGAAGTTCATTAAACCATTCCATATACATATCTTTTGTAACTTGACACAATACACCGCCTTTATGTACTATTTCTTTTGCGGTTGTCCAACGAAAATCTGAAATTGCTTTACGGCCCATAACTATTTTAATAAGTTCATCGCCATTTTCCGGTATATGTTCTACCTGATAACCATGCTTTTTCATTGCGTGTAAAATTCTGACAACACTTTCCAATGTGTCCAAATTTGCACCTCCACCTACTGAAGCTTCGGCAGCAGTACAAGGATTATTATTTAAGATAAACACTACCCGTTTGTCTTTATTCTCTTTTTTCCGAAGAGCAATCCATTTGGATAAACGATGCACCAATTTTTCGCAACGCTTTTCAAGCGGTTTTCGTAATTCAACCTGTCCTGTTTGCTCCTCTGCCCCAATAAAAATTGGTTCGATTACCCCTTCCAGCTCCGGTAATGCAATATTCCAAGCAATATCCGCTACAGAGCCATCCTCATTTTTTTCCCACTCTTCAAGCGTCATGGAATAAGAACAAATAGGTTTTACAATCGGGCAATTTAAGCGAGACATGACGGAGCTTTCGCTTGTATTTGCATATTCGTCTGTATCTTGCAAAAAAAATCCGGTCATACGAATTACACCGTCTACAATGGGCTGTCCGTAGCCGTCGAAACAAAAGGTTTCAATTGCATATGCTGTCCCTTTTGCACCTAAATCTATATCTGCCATTGCATATGAAAAAATAGGCAATGCAGTATATCCGTTTTTCTCTATATGTTTTATCAAAGCCCGTTCCACTTCTATGTCTCCGCTTAACCAAGCGGTGCGAGAAACAAGAAGTGCGATTGTTCCTTTTCCGGATGGTTCTTTCCAAGCAAAGTAATCTTTTGTACTTTGAAAAATCTCTTTCGAATCCGGATGAAAAATTCCTTCCCAAGGAATAAATATAGGTTCTTGATAATCCATTTCCTCATGCAGAACCTGTGAACAGATATATTTCATCATATTCACCATATTCTCCGCACCGCTATATACATAAAACTGATTGCATATTGCGCTGTGTTTCATCTGGTCCTTCGTTTTTATTTTTCCGGCAGATTCTCCCCCAACATAAATCATAGGTGTTTCAAATTTCTCAGCATATTCTTCAATCTCTATCCAAGCTGAGTCAGATGAAGTCACTTGAAACAGGAAGGCATCTGCATCATCCATATCTCGATATAGTTTATCTAAATCTTGCCGTCCATCACTCAAAGCAGCGGCAGAATATACCTTCAGACAAACAAACTCATCCGTTTGCGATTGAAGCATATTCAGGCGGTTGGCAGAATTATGCCATAATACGGCTACTATTTTCTTCATGACAAAACCTCCTATTCGTGAACCGTTTCCTGAATAATGCTTTGGATTACTTCCATATCCAATGTTTTACTGCTTTCAAACGGTAACGATTTTAAACGGTGAAGAAATACCATTTTCGCTACCGCTTCTACGTCTTCTATTGTGACATAGCTTCTTCCTTCAAAAGTAGCCATGGCTTTTTCAGCTTTCATCATAATCAAATCTGCTCTGTGTCCGTCGACTTCCAATGCAATAGATAATTTCGCATTTATCAATAAAATTTCATCAGAAATCTCTACCTTGGGCAACAGTTTTTGTGCTTGTAAAATACGATAGGCCAATTCATGTTCCTTGTTCGCATAAGATTGAATAAACGCAGTGGGATCTTCTTCAAATTTTCCCCGCAGCTTCACAATTTCCACACGTTGAACCGGATCTTGAATTCCTTTAATTTCAACACTGAATCCAAAACGGTCTAATAATTGCGGACGCAGTTCCCCTTCCTCCGGATTCATAGTACCAACCAATATAAAATTAGCAGGATGCGAAAAAGAGATGCCTTCTCTTTCTACCGTATTTACTCCCATTGCTGCTGAGTCCAATAACAAGTCTACAATATGGTCATCCAATAAATTGATTTCATCCACATATAAAATACCTCTGTTTGCCTGAGCCAATACGCCTAATTCAAATTTCTTTTTACCATTTTGAATCGCCTCTTCAATATCCAAAGAACCCACAACTCTGTCTTCAGTAGCAGAAACAGGCAAATCAACCACTTTCATTTTAGACAGTTCCGACTCCAGAGTTTCACCCGCATTTATTTTTTCACGACATTCTTCACACATAGAAGAAACATCACGAGGGTTACAACGAAAACGGCAGCCTTTTACAACTTCAATCTCAGGTAACAAACCAGCCATAGAACGTACTGCTGTAGATTTTGCCGTTCCTTTTTCTCCAAATACCAAAATCCCTCCAATTTTAGGATGAATGACATTTAGAATCAATCCTTTTTTCATCTCTTCTTGTCCAATAATCGCTGAAAATGGAAATGTAATATTCTTATTCGTACTCATATGACTCATTTTGCTTCCCTCACACTTTCTACCATTTGTAATATGGACTCTTTCCTTAAAGTTTCAACACTGTAATAGGTTGCATTCATGACGTTTGCCAATTCTTTTGCAATACCAAACTGCATAAACCCTTTTTTCTCAATGTCAATTACCATACTGTTTGCAATTGACAACTCTTTTACTTTTTTACCGATTTCCATCAACTCATCTTTTGGCTTTTTATGCTCATCCAAACTAATGTTACCTTTTCCATCCGTAATTACAATTAACATCGGCATACAATTCATATCTTTTTTTAACTCACTTTTAATCACTTGGATACCTTTATTGATACCTGCATTTAAAGGCGTTTTTCCTCCTACTTCCAGCTCTTCTAAATAACGATAGCCGCGTTCAACACTTCTGGTTGGAGGCAGTACAACCCGAGCTGAATCTCCACGGAAAACAATTAACGCTACTTTATCTCTTTTAATGTACGCATCCTTTAAAAGAGATAAGACAGCTCCTTTCGTTTCAATCATTCGTTGATTGGCTCCCATGGAACCACTGGCGTCTACGACAAAAACCAAAATATTCGCCATTTTCTTTTGTCTTACTTTTTCGCGGATATCCTGAGAATAAATAGAAATTGCTTTTCCTTTTTTATCTCTGTATTTTTGAAACGGCGCTGCGGCACGGATGGTAGCGTCTAAAGCCAAATCTTTTTTCTCCTGATTTGTACAAGCATATAAATATCTCCCGGATTTGGCAGCACTGCGTATATTTGTACGCTTTCCTTGACCATTACGTTCTCTTTTATCGGAAAGATGTCCAAATTCCTTCAGATGAAAATCATCTCCAATTCGAAAATACTGTGTTTTTGTTGAAGAAACATTTTGAGAAGAGGTTTCAGAAGTATGGGTTTCAGTATTTTGACTTTGTTTGTTTTGTAATTCGTCTTCTACAGTTTGCTGTGGCGGAGTGGAATCCATTTCTTGTTCTTGTGTCGAAGGTTGTTCACTCTGAGATTCTTCTTGTGGGTTTGGCTGTTTTTCTTTTCTCCTATGTAACAGTGCTAAATATGCTGCCTCTTCCATATCTTCCCTCGTGACAGTGGTTCTTCCATAAAAAGCAGCCAATGTTTTTGCTGTTTGCTCTACAACGAAATCGCCTCTATGCCCTTGTATATGCGCGCTCAAACAGAGATTGACAATATACTGTCTGTCCGTGTCTGCAATACAAATCTGTTTTAGTCGTTCTTTTGCCTGAAAAATTCGTTGTTTCAAAGCTTCTTCTTTTTGCAAATATTTTTTGCAGAAAATCTCTGCATTTTTTTCATATTCCATCCTGCGTTTTACTATCTCTACTCTAATATTAGGGTCAGATTCCGCCTGAACATTCACACATAATCCAAATCTATCTAAAAAGTGAGGTCGAAGTTCCCCTTCTTCTTGATTCATTGTTCCTATCAATACAAATCGGCTGGGGTGATTGTAAGACAGGCTTTCCCGTTCAATGTGATTAACACCACTTGCATTTACTGCTAGTAGCACATTTACGATACTGTCTTGTAAAAGATTTACTTCGTCTACATATAATACTTGTTCATCTGCCTGATACAGTAAACCATATTCCAATTGTATGCGTCCTTGTTTAAGCGTTTGCTCCAAGTCTATCGAACCAACCAATCTGTCCTCCGTAACAGACAACGGTACGTTCACAACATTACAATTCGATAAATTTGCCAATGAACGTACCACAGTCGATTTGGCAGTTCCCTTTTGCCCACAAATTAATACACCTCCGATTTGCGGATTAATAATATTCAGCAGCAACGATTTTTTCATAGCATCTTGACCTACAATAGCCGAGAATGGATAAACATGTTCCCACATACAGACCTCTCCTCTACAAGTTTTTTGCTTTTTGTATTTTTAAAAGAGCTATCAGCATGAATAAAACAGTATAAGAAATTAATATTAAAATGCTGATCCATGAAATATACTCTCCCCACGCCAACTGCCTCAACAAACGGCTTGTATGTGTAAGCGGCAATACCTCTATAATCCACTGCATCGCTTTGGGTATTTGTTCAACCGAAAAAAAGGTATTGCATAAAAATGTCATAGGCAAAATGACAAAAGTAGAAAAGCGAGCGATATCAGCATGAGTAGATGACACAATTGCAGCCATAACCCCCAAGGCACCGAACAACATGCCATTTAGCAGCATAATTCCAAAAAACCAAATTGAAAAGCACAACTGAACCGAAAATAATAAGGAGATGATAAGAATAAGTGTCCCCGCATACATTCCGCGTAAACTGCCTCCTATCATCTGACCGATGATATATTGCCAAAGTGGTGTTGGAGAAGCCATAATACTGTCAAAAGAATGTTCGTATAAACGCTGAACGTTTAACGACATACCTACTGCATTAAAGCTGGAATTCATAGTGGTAAGAGCAATAATACCGGGAATTAAAAATTGAAGATACGGTCTGTCTCCTGTAGTAATAAAATTTCCAATTCCTAATCCAAATGTAATTAAATATAGTAAAGGAGTAATTAAAGAAGAGATGGTGATTTTAATCCATTCATGTTTAAATTCAATCCATTTTTCCCAAATAACAGTTAAAATTGCCATTCTTCTTCGGAATCCCCTTTCCTACTGTTTCCAAAAACACATCTTCTAAATTTGTCTCACGAAGCAAAAAATCTGAAGATAAATGTTCAGTATAGGTGATTGCCTCTTTCTTACAATTGAAATAATAAGTTTTAACGGTTTCATTTTCAAAATGATCTACTGCAAAACGTCCAAGTTGTAAAATCCAATCTTCAGGGGTTTTCACCCCCAACACACATCCCTTTCTCATAAACGCTACCCTGTGACAAAGCATTTGCGCTTCTTCCATGTAATGGGTTGTTAAAATAAATGTAAGTCCCTGATGATGTAAATCTCGAATCATTTGCCACATCATTCTTCGAGCAAATGGGTCTAAGCCAACTGTTGGTTCATCAAGTAAAACAATTTTAGGATTTGGTAATAGTGCTCTGCAGAGCATTAACATGCGTTTATATCCACCTGATAATTGACGGGTATTTTGATTGCGATATTCCCATAACCCACATTTTTTCAGCAATGTTTCGCTGCCTTGTTTACGCAGTTTGGATTTCATATGATAAAGTCGCCCTTGCAATTCCATTACTTCTAACACTGTCATATCATTTCTTAGAGAATATTCTTGTGTTACTGTAGTAATTTGACTTTTCAAATCGATTTTCGCTCGTGAAAGCCGTTGTCCATCTAATTCTATTTCTCCTTTGGTAGGTAACAACAATGTAGAAATTAAACGGATTAAGGTGGTTTTTCCCGCACCATTTGCTCCAAGCAGACCGAAAAATTCTCCAGAAGTAACTTTTAAATTCACTTCATGCAATACTTGTTTGGAGCCAAAAGATTTTGAAATATTTTTTACATTCAACAAATACATCATCACCTACATTTGTCAGGATAAATTTAAAAATTAAAAAATAATTGATAGCTTCCTCTTTATCATTTTGCATCAACAAACACAGAATAGACACTTTCTAATTTTTGTCTACCAAATTATAAACAGAACAATTCATTTAAGTCAATCAACTTGTACAAAAAACATACTACTTGATAAATTTTATTTAATAAACGTTTACAATGAAATGTATTTTGTAAATATGAAACTTAAACAAGATAACATTCTCAGAGTTTAAAAATTTACTTTATCTAATTTTAGGTAAAAAAATATAACAGTTATTGATTAGTTTTTATCAATAACTGTTATTGCATTGACATATTATTTTGAATATATTATGTTTAAACTATCTCAACAATAAGGGAGTATTTTTTTGGAATTATTATCTACTACACATAAAATTAAACAATCACTCATTTTATTATGTAAAACAGCACCAATTGAAAAAATTACAGTAAAACAATTAATTGAATTCACCAGAATATCTCGTGCTACTTTTTATAATTACTACACCAATTTAACAGAAGTGTGGCAGCAGATAACCAATGACGTATTATTTGAAATGTCCACTTTAAAAAAAGAACCTCTCGTTATGTTTTCTTTTTCTGATTTGCAGCTTCTTGAACAGCTGGCTCAATATATCAAACGCAGACAATTTGTGATTCGGATGTTATTAAATAAAAATGGGGATCCTGAATTTTTGGAAAAATGGGAACAACAGATGAAATGCATTATCCTAAAATATCTTAATGATAAAAATATTTATGAAAAAAAACGAAGAGACGAAATGTCTGAATTCCTGGCAGTTGCAACTGTGCATAAAATTATAAAAGCAATATTTGAGGAAAATTCGGAACATATTTTATCTACTTTAATCTCTACAAAAGATATTCTTTCCTACTTTTCCATAAATAGAATGTTTAATCATGAATAGAGATATGGTACTTTAGTACTATGATAGTTAATAACACTGACTTCCAAGATTAAATTTTGATTGTTATATTACATTACAGACTATTTCAAATTTGATGATTTGTTATCCAAAACGTTTTAAATTGTGAGTAAACACATAAAAAAACTAATTGAGAGAATAAAAAAGAAGAGAGTAGAATACTACTCTCTTCTTACTCTGGCTCCTCAAGTT
>ENA-UOJP01002557-UOJP01002557.1-human-gut-metagenome-genome-assembly--contig:-C102-NODE-2557-length-13679-cov-6.975558_pt1 | contig 13679 bp, 3 predicted proteins | sample MGYA00242353_ERZ723900 | MGnify/ENA metagenome assembly ERZ723900
CGTTGCGGCGCTGGAGCGCCTGGCCGCCCTGCCGGAGGCCTCCGGCGGACTTCACCAGGGGGTGGGGGAGGACCGCACGGCGGCAGAGGCCGCCGGGGCCCTGGCGGAGGCCACCGGAGATCTGTACGTCACCGGCTTCGCCCTCTCCGGCCGGGCGCCGGGGGAGGGGCGGGAGCAGGTCTCCATCACCTTCACCTCCGGCGGAGAGCTGCTGTGCCGGGGGACCGCGGAGGTGGACTTCTCCGCCTCCGGCGGGGAGGGAGAGCCGGCCCCCCAGGAGACGCCGGCCCCGGAGACGGGATTGCCCCCGGCGGCCAACTCCGCCGGCCAGGGGAATGCCCCGGCGTCTGACGAGAGTGCCCCGGACGCCCAGAGCGGCGGGAGCCCCGCTGTCCTGGCCGTTGGGCTCGGCGCGGCCGCCGTGCTGGCCGCAGCGGTGATCGCGGCGGTCTGCCTGCGGCGGAAGAGGACACCCGTTCCGGCGGCCCCTCCGGCGGCTGCCCCGCCGCCGGAGCCCCAGGGCGACGCGGGCATCTATCTGCGGCTGGAGGTGCTCCGGGGCGCGGAGGCCGGCCAGATCCGGGAGCTGACCCTGTCCCGGGAACTGGTGGCGGGCCGGGACCCGGACTGCGGGATCCCCCTTGCGGACAGCTCCGTCTCCCGGCACCACTGCCGGATCTTCCTGGCAAACGACGTGGTCTACATCGAGGACCTGGGCTCCCAGAACGGCACCTCTGTCAACGGGATCCGGCTGGAAATGGCCCGGGCGCTGCGGAGCGGAGACACCATCCAGGTGGGGGAGACGGTTTTTCAACTGAAATTCTAGGCATTGAAAAAGGAAAGACGAGCGGGCGGAGAGCATCTCCGCCCGCTCGTTCAGTTATCCCGCCATTTCGCGCGGATCACGCCCGGACCGCCCTGCGGTAGACCCCATAGGCCACCGCGGCAGTCACCGCCTCTGTGATCCAGAAGGCATTCCAGACGCCGGCAGGGCCGAAGGACCGGCTCAGCAGCCACGCCGCGGGGAGGATGATCAGGAGATACCGGCACAGGGCGATCACCAGAGAGGGACCGCCCTTCCCCAGGCCCTCCAGGGCGCCGGAGGAGGTCACGGAGACCGCGGAGACCACGAACCCGGCGCTGATGATCCGCAGGGCGGTCTCTCCGGCCTGGATGGTCTCCGGCGTCTGGGTGAACAGGGCCATCAGCTGTCCCGGAATCAGCAGGCAGATGACGGTTCCCGCCGCCATGATGAGGCCGCTCATACAGAGGACGATCCGGTAGATCTGGTTCACCCGCTGGCGCTCTCCGGCGCCGTAGTTGTACCCCACCAGGGGACGCATCCCCTGGACGAAGCCGTTGGCGGGGAGATAGAGGAAGGTCTGCAGCTTGTAGTAGATCCCCAGCACCAGGATGTAGACCTGGGAATACGCCGCCAGAATGGCATTCAGCGCGGAGATCAGGATGGAGGGGAGGGCCAGGTTCAGGGTGGCCGGGATTCCCACGGCATACAGCCGCAGGACCATCCACCGGCTGAGGGCCAGATGCCGCCGGGAGAGGCGGACCTGCATCGGCCGCGCCGCGTAGACCGCCAGATAGATCACCAGGGACAGGGTCTGGCCGATGCCCGTGGCCAGGGCGGCGCCCTCCATGCCCATGGCCGGAAAGGGCCCCAGCCCGAAGATCAGGACCGGGTCCAGGAGGATGTTGGCGACACAGCCGGACATCAGGGCCGCCATGGTGATCTTCATACTGCCGACAGCCTGGAAGATCTTCTCAAAGGTCACGCCCACCACGATGATCCCCGTGAAGGCGAACGCCACCACCGAGTAGCGCAGCCCCAGGTCCACCACGGCTTCCGAGGTGGTGAACATCCGCAGGAACGCCGGCATGACGGCGATGCAGCCGATGGTCAGGACAACGCTGTGGAGCACCGCCAGCAGCAGGCCCTGGGTGGCCGCCATATCGGCCTTTTCCCGGTCTCCCGCCCCCAGGTAAAAGGCGATCACCGCGTTGATGCCGATGCCGAAGCCGATCCCCACCGCGTTGATGAGGTTCTGGACGGGATAGACCAGGGACAGGGCGGTCATGGCGTCCTCGCTGATCTGGGCCACGAAGAAGCTGTCCACAATGTTGTAGAGGGAGTTGACCAGCATGGACAGCACCATGGGCAGCGCCATGGAGAGGATCAGCGGGAGCACCGGCTTTTCCTTCATAAATGTCTCGTTCATAATTCCTCCGGCAAAATCGAATTTGGGCAGTTGAAATGGACAGAAAAAGCCACACAGCCGTAAGGAGACGGCTGTGTGGCAAAAAGATGACGTCATCAGGAAAAATCCACGCAAGTGAAAAGTCAAGGTCAACTTGCAAAAAAGTCAGAAAAATTTTTATTCATAGTTTTTGAATATCTATCGACAGGGCCTTTGCGTGTTCCGCAATGGCCCTGTTTGCACTCTTCCAGCCCAGTTTCTCCCGCGGGTAGTCATTCATCCAATCCTCGATCTCTTTCACCTTCTGCCGGGTCAGGTTCGAGAAGTCTGTCCCTTTCGGCAGAAAGCGCCGGATGATCCGGTTTGCGTTCTCGTTGCTGCCACGCTCATAGGCGGAGTACGGGTGGCAGTAATAGACGTGGGTGCGGGTGCCGCTTCTCCGGCAGGAGGTCTCCATGCCGGCGCAGTCCGCGAACTCCACGCCGTTGTCGATGGTGATAGACCGGAACATCTCCCGAAACGCAGCAGAGCCCAGCTTCCGCTCCATCCGGTTCAGTGCGGCCACCACGCTGGCGCTGGTACCGTCCTTCATCAGCTCAATGATTTCCCATCGGGTCAGCCGTTCCGTCAGCACCAGCAACCGCTTCTTGGACCGTCTGGCAGAGACCACAGTGTCCATTTCCCAATGCCCGAACGTCTTCCGGCTGTTGATCTCTTCGGAGCGGTCCTCGATTCCGTCTCCTTTCGGCAGTCGGGCCGGCTTCACCTTTCTGTATCTCCGCGTCTTTCTCTTCCCCACGGGCAGGCTTTTGTTTGTGATTGTGGCAAACACGCCCTTGTCGATGTAACTGTACAGCGTCCACTCGCTGATTTCCACAGAGAAGACCCTTCCTTCCTCCTTGATCTTGGCCAGGGCTGCCGCCGGGGAGTAATGCTCTTTCCCGATCTTCTCTTCCAGGTATTCCGCCAGGGCCCGGTCGTTCCCGATTTTCAGACCCGGCCCCTTTGCCTGCATACTCTCCTGGTATTTCCGCTCCGCAGTCTCCGGGCAGTATATCTGCACGTCTTCCCACTCGCTCGTCCGCTGCCACGTCAGCCCTCGCTTGATCTCCCGGTAAATGGTAGAGTTGTGGACGCGCAGAGCGTCTGCGATCTCCTGGACCTTCCGCCCCTCCTTCAACATTTTCTCGATCCGAAGCCGGTCTTTCCAGCGCAGCTGTGAAAATCGTCTCTCCATGCGTCCGTCCCCCTTGTCGTGATGGCGCTACTATTTCAGATATTTCAGCATTTGTCAATACTTCAACCGCCGACAAAAAGAAGCTCCCATAGGCTTAAAGCCTATGGGAGAATTTTTTTCAGGCAATTTCGTCGCTCGGCGGTGAGAGAATGCATCTGACACGCAGGGACCTATTCTTGACTTTGTTGGAATTTGGCGATATAGTCATGATAATATTTCTCAAAAACCAGAATAGGGCGTGGTTTTTTGGGCTTGGATGCCGAATCTATTTTAAATTTTCTTTTTTATTTCTTTTGGCTTGTTGTTATCGTATATTTAGCCTGGTGCCACTCTGTAAAAAAGAATGCCAAGAAGATGGCAGACCAAATGAACTATGAGTTTAAGAAAAAGTTAGAAAGTGTTGCTCAAAAGAATGCTTCCGAAAAAGAGTTGCTTTTGCAGTCTCGTGAAAAAATGTCCGCAGAGATGCGACAGTTAAAAGAAACGCGGGTTCTTGTCAAAAACCTTCTCGATGAAAAGTCTCAAACTTATCCTTGGCTTTCTTCTCTGATTGCGGAGTACTTTGAAACTTTCGATCAAAAATTGGCGCAAAACCTTCTTAGTAAAACTCGACCTGCTCCACGTGCTGCAGAAGACGTTTCGCGCCTAGGCAGAGAGAAGAAGGAACTTGTCGAGCGATTGAAATTGACTGAGCACCAGCTCATGGTTTACGAATCTCATTTTCCTTGGCTTCTTGATTTCAAAGAATTGACACCGACTGAGATTTCAGAGATTGCAGAAGCGGCCGTTGTTGAAGATGTCTCCGAAAAAGAGTTGCTCCGGCGCTGGCTATCCGACGATGAGTATGTTGCTCTTTCGGATGTAGAGAGATACCAGCTTGCGTTGGACCGATACAAGCACTACAAGAAAAATCCCTGGGAAGCCGGGATCGCTTATGAGCGGTTCATCGGCTATCAATATGAGATTGCTGGCTACGCCGTCCAGTTCAACGGGGCAACAGCGCATTTGGAAGATATGGGCCGTGATTTGATTGCTACTCGAGGCAAGAAGGTTGTAATTATACAGTGCAAGAGATACAGGGAAAAGAAAGTTGTTCACGAAAACACAGTATTCCAATTGCACGGAACTTCCGTTCTGTACCAGATTCAGCATCCAGAAGTCAAGGTCGTCCCGGCTATTTACTCTTCTGCGCCTCTTTCTGATGTAGCTTTAAGGTGCGCCGAGTATCTTGGAGTTATTGTCCGTGACAGAGTTCCATTTGAAGATTACCCGATGATCAAGTGCAACATCTCTTCTTCTGGCGAACGGATATATCATCTTCCATTCGACCAGCAGTATGATAGGGTCCGCATTATACCAGAGCGTGGAGAAAAGTATGTGAGCACTGTTGAAGAGGCCGAGAATGCCGGATTTCGCAGGGCGTGGAGATGGCACGGTACTTCCGGATGAAAAAGCAAGTCCCCGGGGATCATCCCCGGGGGCTCTCTTCATCAATCCTCATCCTCCTCGTGCATCCGGTCGTAGACCTCCCGGCCCACCCGCTTGTCGAAGGGGTTCTTGTTCCACTTCCAGGACTTGTTCTGGAGCTGCCACAGGATGGCCCGTTCTCGGTTGTCCAGGCCCGGCACATTCCGGATCGCTTCTTCGGCCAGGTCCTGGGTGACGCTGTTCCCGTCTCCCTTCAGCCGGTCGATCTCGTCGGAGACAGCATCCCGGCTTCTGTTGGAGATCCCGTACTCGTCCGCCACCAGAACCTTCTGGCTGGCCTCCGCGGGGATCATCTGCCAGTAGCGCAGGGCCTCCTTGACGGTTTCCGCCTGGTCCTCTGTGTAGTTCTGCCGGTCCACCCAGCTGGAGAACTCCGTTGCCTTCTCCGTGGCAGACAGCCTGTCGGTCTCCGGCACGTCCTCGTCGCTGTTCAGGAATTGGTACTGGTCGTATGCCACCATCACCTGGTCCCAGGAGAGGCCGGTTTCCATCATTGCCCGGAAGTGGTCCGGCGTGCTGCTGTCCGCGTCGCTCAGCCCGCGATACAGCGCCAGTTTCTGCTCATCCGTCAGGTCTGTCTCCGTGATGGCGTCCCGCTTTGCCACGTTCCGCCCATAAGAAGTCATGTCCTCGTCGTTCTCCGCAGCCCTCCATCCCTGGATTGCCTGGTAGACGGTCTGCGGGTCAGCGCCCATGTCCACGACCTGTTCATAGGCTTTTGTCTGGTTCGCGGAGAGCCCTGTCTGGCCGGAGGCATAGAATTCCTGGCTTTCGTCCAGGGTAGACCGCCCGAACAGCGTTCCGCGCAAAACGTTCCAGAAATCCTGCTCCACCGGGAACTGCAGCCGTCGGTTCTCCCCGCTGCCCCGGTAGTATCCGCCCCGGACCAGAGCTTCCGCGCCCTGGACGGTTTTCTCCGCTTGCCGGCCTCCTGGCAGAACGTCCCCGGCAATACCCATCAGCTGCCGCAGGACCTCCCAGGAGAACAGGCCATCCTCCGCAATGGTCCCAGGCAGACTTGTCAGGTTACTCAGATCCGGCATGGGCAGTGTTCGATCTCCCATGCCAGCCACAGCTGCCACATTGCTTGCGAAGGGAATCTCGTTGAGACCGTTCCACACAAAGTCATCCCAGCCGGCAGCGGCGTCGAATTCGTCCAGTTCCGCGTCCGTGTCAAACAGCCGCTCTCCGGTCAGCCGCTCCCAGCCGTTGTCCAGCAGGGTCTGCAGCAGGTCCATCTGCGTCAGTCCCAGGCCGCCGGCGATGAAGTTCCCCGCAAGGCCGAGAATGTCAAACGGCGCCGGCGTCCCGCCGTACAGCTCTTCGTCGATCCGGTTCAGCAGGAAGGCACCCAGTACGATCTTCACGAGAACGGCCGCCAGCGAACCCGCTGCGGCCCGCTTTCCCTTTGCCTGGGCCATTTCACGGAAATCCCGGTTCCCCAGGTCCTGTGTGACGTGCTCCCAGTTGTTCAGCGCCTCCAGCTGAAACATATGGACCATTTGGTTGATAAAGTCCTTGGACCGGAACGCCAGCGGCGTGCTGCCCTTGGCCCGGCTGGCCATGACCTCCCGCCCGAACCGGTCCGCAAGACGCATGGCCTCCGTGGCGCTCTTGCCGGCCCAGACCTCCTTCAGGTACCGGCTCCGCACCGCCAGGGTGGATACGATGCCGTCCACGAATTCCAGCGGCTTGAAGGCGGCGTTGATTGCCCGGTCTCCCCATCCTGTCACGATGTAGTCGATGCCCTTTTTCTCTGTCAGGAAGTCGCTGCCCGCCGCCCAGCTTTTCAGGTCCTTGCTCCGCAGGTCAAGCAGCGCCCGGGCTACGTTTCGCGTCCCGTTTTCCGCCAGGATGATCGGCAGCTGGCCGCCCTGGTTCAGGGCAGAGGACAGATTGGCGGATACCTGGGCTCTGGTGAAGGCTCGGTGCAGTTTGCTCGCCGCGTTGAGCGTGGTCCGTCCGAAGCTCTTCTCCATGGCCCGGTCCTCGAACAGTTGCTTGTTTGCCAGGTTATTCGCGTAGTCGTCCAGGAATACCGCCAGGTCTCCGTACAGTGTCAGGTTCTCGATGGCCTGATACTGATCCTCCACATACCGCTCCATGGCCTGATGTACGTCCTCATAGGTCGGCACGGATGTGTAGGACAGTTTTCCCTTGTCTCGCAGAAAATTCGCCTGCTGGTCCGCCGGCGCGTATCGAAGGGCGTCGGCCTGTTCCAGTTGGTTCCGGATTTCCTCCGGCGCGTAGGTCCTTCTGAAATACCGCACGAAAGCACGGGTCCGCATAATGTCGTCCGTGTGATAGAGCACGTCCGACATGGAATCCACGTACTTCTCAAATCCCTCCGCAATGTCCGGGTCCAGGAATTCTCCCTGGCTGTCCCGGTGCTTGAAAAACCGGTTCCACGGCATATTGGGCCGGAAGTTTCTGGTTCTTCCCGCGATGGAAGTAGGCAGCTTTCCGATCTCCCGGTTGATCCCCATGCGCTCCAGGGCGCTGTTGAATCGGTCCTGGTTCTCCTGGCTCTGGAGGTGGGGGGCATACCCCCGAATGAAGCCGATGGGCTCGTAGCCGTGGGCCACCAGGAAATCGTTGGCCGCATCGTAAAGCTGGTTGAACAGATCCCGGTACTTCTCCACCGCGTTCCCGATGATGGTGGTGTCCGCGCCTTCCAGCCGCTCCCGGGTCTCCAGCCACCGGCTGTACTGAATTGCCAGCCGCCGCTCGTCCGTCCCCAGGTTGAATTCCCTTGCTTCGTCCACAGAGGCGTCGATCTCCGCCTGCCGCCGCTTCACAAGGTCGTCCTTTCCCGCCAGCTTCCGGGCGTTCTTGATGTTCTCCGCCGCGTTTTGAATATCCCGGCTCCGCTCCATGGCGTTCACGGCGTCCTCCGCCGCCCGGCCCTCGATCACCAGCTGCACCAGGGCACGTTCCTCCTGGTTCAGCCCCCGGTTTTTCCCATCCCGGTCCAGGAAGGTCCGGACCTCGTTGTGCATCCGGTTCACGAAGCGGATGCGCTCTGCCTCGTTGTCCTGAACAGGCCGGAAGAGGTAGTCGTTGATCTCGTCGCCCTTGGCGTTGCCGAAGATCCGCCGCATATTCCGCTCCGGGGTCCGGTTCCGCATGATGACGGCCGCCGGGACCTTCGTTTTGGCGTCGTCCACGCCGTCCATCAGCCGGCGCACCCGCTCGTCCAGGTTCTGGTTGATCTTGGTGCGCTGCTCCCGGATCAGGTCGTTCTGCACGGCCTTCTCCGCCCAGTAGTAGTCCGCCAGCTCCATCACCGTGTCCGCGTCCATGCTGGGCGGGATGTCCGCCTCACCGTAGATGCCCGCCGCCACGCCGGAGGCGAAGTTCTTCTCCGCGTCCGTGGCCTGCAGCCGGCGCTCCGCCCGCTTGATCTCCTTTCGGACGGACTTGGCCGCCCGGTCGTTCTCGATCAGCTGTTGAGTGTTCCCGTACAGGCCCACGCTGTTGGCAATCCGGATGCCCAGGTTTTTCAGGGCGTCAGAGCCCTCGAATTCCTCCCGGCTCCGGTTCCGCATCCGTTCCTCCGCCGCGGCCTCCAGGGCCGCCGTGTAGTCGTCGATGCTGTCGAAGCCCTCCGGAACCGCCCCGGGCTCCGCCCGCTGCGCCGCCGGTCTGCTCTTCCACTGTTCATTCAGCCGGTTGTACTGCTCGTCGCTCATGCCGGCCGGCCGGAACATATCGCTCCGGCGCTCCTGATCCGGAGAGGGGAGAGGATTGTCCGACGGCTCCGCCGCCGTGTCCTCGTCCGTACTGTACCGCACGTCGCCATCTTCCGCCGCGCCGCTCTCCATGGCGGCGTCCAGGTCCGCGATATAGGCGTCGTAGTCCCGGAACATATCCGCGAACTGCGCCCGGGCGTTTTCCGGGTCTGCCTTGTGGAAGCCCCATACAAGGGCGTTCAGCTCGTCAAAGGCGCGCTCGCGCTCCGCAGAGTTCAAACTTGTAAGATTGCGTCCAGTGAATCGGCTTTCTAAAATTACATTCAAAACTTGCTTTGCGCGGTTGCTCTGTAGGGCGATATAATCTCCTGTTCTATCCAGAAAATCACGATATTGCTCCTGGCTTCTCTGCCTGGCTGCGTGGACAGCTTCGTGGTATCCCACCACATCCGCCAGTTCCGCGGGGATACTGTCGGAGATATAGATGCTTCCGCCGCTGGTCAACGCCCAGGCGTTGCGGTTTCTTTCCTTGATGGCGGCGTCCTCCACCACGAATACGTCCGTACCGTACCGCCCAGCATTTTCGGCCGCAATGCCCGCTGCCGGTGACGGTTGGTCAGTTACACGTCCTCTTGCCCAGGAAGCGGGGGCTGTGCGCCTTTCTCCTTCATCCGCCGAGCTGTTTCTTCCATCACTCGCCCCACTTCTTCCAGTTCTTCCGGTGTAGCCTTCCTCGGCTTCACGCCGTACATTTTCTCCATGAATTCCTCGAAGGTCATATTCATTTTGCCCATCGTTCAGTCCTCCTTGTTGATCTGTCGTCCTGCCGCCATCATACGCCGGCGCCGTGGTAGTGTCAACAGAGAACCGCCAGTCGCCGTCCTCCGTCCGCTCCAGGCCCGTCATCTCCCGGATGGTGTCGGCATCCACGCCCTGGAAGAACAGCCGGTCTGCCTCGTCCTGCTGGGCGTCGGTCGGCTCCTGCACAGAGTAGCTGTCTCCGGCCTCTGCAAACACCGTGTTTTCGTCCCCGGTGTTGGGCATGGCCTCCCGCCGCTGCTCCGGTGTCATTCTCCGGCGGTCCGTCACATCTCTAGCCTCGATCTCTCCGGCGGTGTTTTGGTAGAGTTCCTGTGCGGTCCGGCCCATTTGGTCTAGCTCCCGCATCCGTTCTTCATATCTGGCGACTTCCTGTTCACTGGCCGCAATTTCACGGGCTCGGGAAGAGGTCTCCTTGAACCGCTGCAGGTTTTCCCAGTGCTGGTCCAGTGTGATCTCACCGGCCACCACTCGGTCCATAGACTGTCTTACATAGTCCTGATAGCCTATGTCCTGCAGCCATAGCCGCAGGTTTTCCCGGGCCGCGCTTGCTGCCAGTTCTGCGTCTATCCTTGCGTTCTCCCAATATTCCGGGCTGCTTCCTCCAGAAAAACCCTCCGCCGTCTGGATGGCGTGCTGAATCTCATGTACCAGTGTATCCTCCGGAGAAGAACGCAGGGAATTGTCCAGTGTGATGGTGTTGGACTCCGTATTGTACGTCCCGTATGTTCCGTCCGGCAGGTCTGCAAAGCGCAGTTCAGCTCTTCGCAACTGGGGGTAATTTTGATACAGTTCGTCATGGCGGACAAAATCAGAGAGCTGCAGCGTCTGCTGTTCCTCTGCCCGGCCCGGTCCGTGCCCCTGGTCGATCAGTTGGTGCAGCTCGTTCTGCTCTTCCATCGTGATGGAGCCGTCAATGAACTTTCCCTCCAGTTCCCGGAAGCGGGCATACTCCGCCCGGTCGCTTCGGTTCAGGTCCCCCCAGCGGCTGTACTCCATGCCGCTGTCGTCGATCTCGAACCGCCACTTTCCGTCGGCCCCGGTGTACCACCCGGTCTCCCGGAAGATGGTCTCCATGGCCACGCCCTGGCGCTCCATCTCCTTGGCTCGGTCCAGGGCTTCCAGGTCCGCCCGTCTGGCGTTCTGCCCGCCGAAGCTATAGCGTCCCTCCGCCGGGGGTCCGGTGGTGCGGTCTGTGGCTGCGGCGTTCTGGCTCCCGCGCCCCACGCCCCGGTCTGTCATGGTCTGCTCCACGGTCTCGTTGAACCGCTCCGCATGGACGGAGAAGGCGTTGATCCCGGCGTAGGCGTCCGCAAAGATTTCCTCCAAAATGTCCCACGCTTCCGCCTGTACGGTGCCATCTCCAGGATTTCCGGTGACGTCGATCACGCCCCGCAGTTTTTGGATGTACCGCTCCACTACCCGCGTCATCTCGTCCCGGTCGTACCGCTCACGGATTCTCTCTTCGATCTCCCGGACCAGGCCCGGTGTCTGTGCCGCTCGGTCGTGAAAGATCTCATGGTCCGCGATCTGATCTGGCGTCGCCCGCAGGTTGTCCGCCTGCACGATGATTTGGTCTCCCGTGTAGACGCCCCGGACCAGTCTGGCGCCGTCGGTTCCCGCAATTTGGATGCCGCCCACGACGAACACTGGCTCCAGCCCCGTCTCCTGCCGCACGCGCTCCGCTGTGGCCCGCAGGCTCTCGTCCCAGGAGCTCTCTGGAATGACCTGCAGAGTTTTTGCGTCCGTCCCTCTTGGCAGGCCCAGATCCCGGCTGCTTACGGGTTCTCCCCGTAAAGCTCGGACAGTATCCTGTCTCGCACGCGCTGCTCGGTAGGCGTCAGAGGGGCCGCGGCCTCTTTCTGCGCCTGTTCCCATGCCTCCAGCTTGCTCTCCGGCACCCGTACCAGAAACCCGTCCGAGGTCTCCATCAGATACGCCGTCTCCCGGCTCTGCTCTCTGCTGTCCATTTTGTTCCGTCCTTTCTGCCGTCACCGGCACTTCGTCGATCCCGTCCAGATACCCGCTTCCGCCCTCTGTTGGCTTTACGTATCCGGCAATGCTGGCCTTTGCGTTGATGTAGTCCTGGTTGGGCGGAATGTATCCGTTCATGGATTGATAGCCGTTTGTCAGCATATCATCCAGCACGAACTCTACACGCTTTGCCGCTGCAACATTCTCCTGGCCGTGGTTGTGGATGATGGCGTTCAGTGCCTGCTCGATCTCCCCATAGGACAGGCCGAAGTCGTCCCGCAGCGTGGAAATACGCTCCGGTGCCGCTCTTCTTGTCCGGGTGTATTCATATCCGGTCTGGTAGTCTCCCCGGCGAATCAGTTGCCCGCCTCTCTCGGATACGGACAGTTCATTCAGCAGTTCCGCCGCCGCCTCGCTGTAATACTGATGTACCTCTGGATGGTCAAACTGGAAAGCGTTGATCTTTCGGTCTCCCATGTCCTCGCTGCTGCGCTGGTCGATATGCTGGGTGGGCTCGACCTGATAGACCCTCCCGCCGGCGTCCACACTCATGTCTCCCCGGTCTGCCAGCGCGGCAAACTGCTCGTTGGAAAGCGTGGCTTGATCCACCCTCCGCCCGCTCTCCAGGGTCTGCACGACAGGATCGACCGCAGCTTCCTCGCGTCCCTCTTGGGTGGCGTTCCGCGCATTCGCAGGCTCCGCCGGCGCGTCCTGGGGTCTCTGCTCTGCCGGCTGTTCCTGGTTCTGCTCCTGTGCCGGCCGCAGCTCCGGGAGATGCGGCTGCCCGTAATAGTTGTTGTTGAACGCCCGGGCCTCTCTCCGGTCCGCCTCGTCGATTCGCTGCTGTGCCTGCCCCGCTGCCTGCCTGGCCGCAGGGGAGAAGAGGCCCTCCCGCTGCATGGTGGCGTAGGCGTCGTCAATGGCTCGGCTGGTCGTCTGCTGCTGTCTCTGCTGAACGGCTCTTCCGGCCAGGTCCACGCCGCCCAGGCCGCCTCCCATGGCCGCGCCGGACAGAGCGCCGCCGACACCGGCCCATACCACCTGCGCCACGCTGTCCAGATACGCCTGCCTCCGGGCCTCGTCCTCGCCCATGCCCATCAGCTGATACTGTGTCACCAGCTGCTCGAAGTCGGAGGACTGCCCCATGACAGCGGTGTCCGACAGGATGTTGGCCACTTCCGTCAACATTTCCTCGCTGGCCTCCGTGCCGGCCTGTTTGGCGGTCTCCCGCAGCAGGTCTTTCACGCTGTTGACGCTCCTGGCCCGCAGCAGACGGTCCACGCTGAACCGCTCGAACACGGCCTCCGCCGCACCGGCCGCCAGGCCGCCCCAAAATGCCTGCGTATTGCTGCCGCCCCGCTCCAGCACGTTCACGGCCTGCTGGCTTGCCGCGCTGGCGCCCATCAGGTACGTCGCCCACGGGCCCAGCAGGCCCACCTGCAGGGCACTGTCTCCCACAGATAGGCCGGTGTTGTAGAGGAAGGATGCCACATTCTGGCCGAACAGATCCCAGTCTGTATTTTCCTCGATCTGCTTCGATACGGTATCCCGGACTGTCGTGACGAAACCTGTCACCAATGCGCTGTTGGGGTCCGCCGGGGTGTATGTCCGGAGATCATCTTCGTTTCCGCCGCCGCTGGCGATCAGCCGGGGAATATCGATTGCCTGCAGCGGCGCCGCGGCAACCGAGGCAATGGAGGCCAGGACCGGATGTTCTTCGGCCCATGCCGCTGTCTGCTGCCGCTGCTGCTCCGCCTCCGCCGCTGTCTGCTGCCGCCGCTGGTACTCCGTCATACGCTCATAGTCATATCCCGCTGCGCTCAATCGGTCCGTCTCGTCAAGCAGTTGTGCCTCCAGCGCCTTCCGGGCCGTCGTGAGATCCCGGCCGTCCTCCTGGGATAGACCATACTGCCCGACGATCTCCTGCAGGGCCTGGCTGACGGCATCCTCCGTCATGGGGCCCGGTGCCGCTGCCCGCGTCTGCTCCAGGCTCTGGATGCGGTTCAGCGCGGCCCGGATCTCGTCCGCCCGGGCAAAGCTGGCCTGCATGGCCGTATCTCCGGCCAACCGCGCCTGCTGCCGCTCGTTTTCCTCCTGGTAATACTGGTTCCGGAACTCTGCGTACTGCCGGTCGTAATCCTGCCACGCCTGGTAGGCTTCCTCTGCCGTGCGGTATCTCTGCCCGGCATACGGCTCCGTTGGCATTCCCGTCGCCCCTGCGGTGATCTCCGCCCCCCGGAAGTTCAGGAACTCCTGGTG
>ENA-UOJP01002582-UOJP01002582.1-human-gut-metagenome-genome-assembly--contig:-C102-NODE-2582-length-13447-cov-9.001643_pt1 | contig 13447 bp, 10 predicted proteins | sample MGYA00242353_ERZ723900 | MGnify/ENA metagenome assembly ERZ723900
CTCCAATTCGTGGCTCAGCAGTCGGACAGAATCATCGTTCGGAGCCCGCTTTTCTATGTTTTATACAGAAAAGGAGCTATTGCTCCAGTAGATTATTTATCTACTTTTGCAACAGCCCCTCTGTCATTATTTCCATATTGTTTTTCTGGAATCGCCGCTCAAAAACATTTCCCTGGCCGGCGCGTTTCCGTTCTGCCTACTGGCCGGGCACGTACACTCCGTCCCCGTTAACCCAATATCCGTCCGGCGTGCGCTGGTTCGCCCACATAGCGCCAGTGGCGGGATCCAGGTAATAGTAGGTTCCATTTAATTCCAGCCAGCCGGTGCACATGTAGCCTTCCGCGTCGAAGTAATACCAGGACCCATTGATGGGCAGCCACTGGGAGGCGGGATAGGAACCGTCATTGTAGCGCCACCAGGACCTGACGCCGTCAGCAGCCTTCTGCCAGGAGCCGGACTTGGAGACAAGCTGGGCGGCCTCCTCCGCAGAGACGGACCAGGTGCCGGAGGTGACCCAATCGCTCTTGGAATTGGTTCCGGTTTCCACCGAGCGCACCCGGAACCGGTAGGAGCCGGATTCCGTGATCATGCCAGCGAACTGGTACTGGGGGTTCTGGGCGGAGTAGGTGCTGCCGGTGACGCTTCCGTTCTTTAAGAGCTGTACCTGGTAGTATTTGGCTTCCGGAGCCTCCTCCCAGTAGCCAAAACCGTCGTGATTGGTGGACCAGTCCACATTTGTGGGGGCGGCCACGGAGCCGGTGTCGTTGTCCTTGTCGTATACAAAGCGGGCCTTCACGATGACCACGGTCTTGTCGCTGCCGCTCTCATAGCGAACGTCCAGAACCTTGATGTCCTCGTAGCTTCCTCCGTACATTTTAATCTTGTAATTGCTCTTGGAGGTGCTGTTAAAATAGTAGTCGTCGCTGTCGGCGGATAGGGTGATTTCAATGATGGGCGGTTTGGAGCGGCTCCAGTCGTCGCCGTCGCTGTTGGTCACTTCCACGCCGTCCACAAAACAGTACCCATTGTCCGTGGTCACAGTCACATCCTCGCTGCTGTCACCGATGCGGATGCGCGAGTGAACCTCCAGATTCACCTTGCCAATCTTCGTGCGGCTCTCCGCCAATGCGGTCCCCGGCAGCATGGCGGCCAGGAGCGCCGTCGCCAAAAACGCGGATATTGCCTTTTTGATCTGTTTCATACACATAACCTTTCCCTTTCTGAATTGCAGCTGTCTGCGAACATTATGTTGCTTTTTTGGTACATTGTCGGCAGTCAAAGGCTGTCGGTAGGAGATACGTTTCTTTGATTATACATTGTCGGCAGCCACAGGCTGTCGATAAGAGGAGATACGTTTCCTTAATCATACATTGTCGGCAGCCACAGGCTGTCGATGAGAGATACGTTTCCTCAATTATACATTGTCGGCAGCCACAGGCTGTCGATAAGAGATACGTTTCCTTAATTATAGCAAATATTGGGAGAGAATTCTTTACAAATCTCTGAAGGTTCGGAAAATAACTTATAAATTGGTGGAGCGGGGCAGAGAGAAAATGAACTCGGTCCCAACGCCCTCAGTGCTGACCACGTCGATATTTTCCCCATGGGCCTGTATAATCTCCTTTACGATAGAAAGTCCGAGCCCGGTGCCCCGTTTATCCTTGCCGCGGGAGAGATCGGTTTTGTAAAAACGCTCCCAGATTTTCTTCAGGCTGTCCTTGGGGATGCCGATGCCGGTGTCCTTTACGGAGATAAAAATCTTTTCGTAGCGGCTGTTTGCCTGGATGTAGATGGTGGAATCATGGTGGCTGAACTTGATCGCGTTGTCGATCAGGTTGTAGAGCACCTGCTGTATTTTCCCAAGGTCCGCGTAGACCATCTGAATATTATCAGAGAAGGTCAGGTCAAAGACAATGTTTTTGTTGTCGCAGGTCCCCTCAAAGGACGCGGCCGTGTCCTTAATCACCCGGTTGATGTCAAAATTGGAGCGGGACAGGTAGCCCCGGTTGTCCAGGGAGTTGAGGGTGAGCATACTCTCGGTCAGCTTGTGCAGGCGCTCGGTCTCGGAGATCACACGGGAGAGGTATTTACCGTACATCTCCGGCGGAATGGTGCCGTCCAGAATGGCCTCCAGATACCCTTTGATGGAGGTCAGGGGGGAGCGGAAGTCGTGGGAGACGTTGGCGATGAAGTTCTTCTGGTATTCCTCCATCTTGTTCAGCTCGTCGGACATGTAATTCAGGGTGTTGGCCAGATAACCCATCTCATCGTGGGTGTGCACGGCGATGCGGTAGTCCAGGTTCCCGGCCGCGTACTCGTTGGCGCCCACCGTGATCTTGCGCAGAGGCAGATAAACGGTTTTGGTGAACACCAGCAAAATGATGGAGGACAGCACGAAGATCAGAAACGAGGTGATGTAGAGAATGTTCAAAACCCCGTTCTGCGCGTCCTTCACCTGGCTCATGGGCAGGTGGATCAGCACATAACCGTAGGTGTTGTAATTCCCGGTAATGGGGGCGGAAACGCTGAGCACGTCCTCGGCGAACAGGCTGTTGTAGCGCCCGATGGAGTAGGAACGGTTGCCGATGGCCGTGGGATCGAAATTGTCGATCACGGTGTGCACCCGCGAGCCGCCGGTGCTGTCCACGATAATGGTGCCCTGGCGGTTCACCACCATGACCTCGGCGCCCAGAAACTGGGCCACGGCCCGCAGCTGGGGGGAGGCGTCGGAGAGGTCCTGGGGCTGCCCCTGATACATGGTGCTGTAGGAGGACGCGATCAGGCAGGCCTCGTCGTACAGCGTGTTGGCCCGGCTCTGGATCAGATAATCCCGCGTCATACGGGAGGAAAAGGTGGCGATGAAAACAAAGCCCAAAAGGCCGAACACCAGGTAGCCGAGAATGAATTTTGAATAAAGGGAATGTGTCATTGTTATACCTCGAAACTGTGCGTGCCGGAAAATCCCGCTTACTCGGTGGGGGCCATGAGGATTCTTCCGGTGCCGCGGTACACGTTAACCAGGCCTTCGCCGGAGACTGCGGAGCCCATCAGGGACTTGGAGGAGCGCTCAACGGTGAACTTTAAGGAATTGGACCAGGCGATGGCCATGTTGCCGTCGATCTTCACCTCGTCGTCCTGCAGATTAAACTCAATCAGCTCGTCACGGGGCACCGGGCTTTCCAGGACGGCCATACCGCTGCCGCTGAGACAGAGGTTGAAAAGGCCCTCTTTTCCGGCCACCGCTGAGGACAGGGTGGATCTCGCCACCACATTCTGTTTGATCCCGGAGTCGCAGGCCAGGAATAAACCGTCCTCCAGCACCAGACTGCCCCACTCGGACACTTCCTCCAGAAGAATGTACTTGTAGGTGGGCTCCAGCATGATCAGGCCCGTTCCGGTGTACTCCGGCTTGACGGCGGCCTCCTTGGTCACCTTGGAAGCGATGGCTTTGCCGAAAAAGTCTCCCACCCCCTTGATGCCGGACCCCATTTTCACGTTTCCGGCGGTCCACTGCATGGCTCCGGCCTGGACGGTGAAACCGCTGTTTTTTAGCTCAATCAGCACCTGGCGCTTGCGGATGTTCATCTCAGCGGCAAAGTAGGCGTTCATGGCGGAACCTGGGGTGACGCTTAAATCGCGCTGATGCTCGAATACTTTTATGTTTCCGCGCTCGGCGATCTGTATCATATTGGAGTTATTATAAAGATTCTGATAAGATATCATGGTTGATCCTCCTGGTGTTTTACTGTGGGATTCCAGGGCCGCGGCCCCGCCCCTCTATCATAACACGGTCCGGTGTCCCTGTAAATGAAGATGCGGGCCGGCTTTTTACATTTACTTTTTTCGTTGCATTTGGTACAATAAATCAATATGAATCAAACCGAAACTGGAGGTAATGAGATGGAGGAAATGGTAAAGCAGAGCAAGGGAATGGCGATTGCGTCCATGGTTCTGGGAATTGTGGGCCTGGTGCTGTCCTGTCTGGTGATCGGGATTATTCCCTGTGTGATCGGCCTGATTCTGGGAATTGTGGTACTGGTGAAGCAGAAGGCAGGCCAGGGGATGGCGATTGCGGGCATCGTCACATCCCTGATCGGGATCGCTTTCTTGATTATGGCGCTCATCGGATTCGGCTCTTTTATGAGCCAGTACGGTACTGAGATTATGAATCAACAGATCGGGGCCGCCGGGCCGGCCTGGGAAACCGTGGCGGAACTTGGCGCGGATTCCCAGACGGCGGTCCGGCCGTTTTGACGGTGGAACAGCCGTAATGGCCGGGACAGCGTAAAGGCAGAGATAAAACAGGTGAGGCGGGATCCGTTGGGAATCCCGCCTTATTGGTTCTGAAGAGCGGCAGGTGCAGCCCATGGGGCCACCTGCCGTTCGCCTGTAGTTTTGTTTTCCGCGGATCATCCGGCCGGGGGGTATTTGCCGGCAGGCTTACCGCTTTACCTCGAATTTGTAACCGATGCCCCACACCGTGGTGATGGCCCAGTTGGCGTGGTCCTTGATCTTTTCCCGCAGACGCTTGATATGTACGTCCACGGTGCGGGTGTCGCCGATGTACTCGTAACCCCAGATATGGTCCAGAAGCTGCTCGCGGGTGAATACCTGGTTGGGCGAGGCCGCCAGGAAATACAGCAGTTCCAGCTCCTTGGGGGGCATTTCCACGGAGTGGCCGCGGTAAATCACGGAGTAGTTGGTCAGGTTCACGATCAGATCCGGGTACTCCACGTACTCGCCCTGCTGCTCGGAGGCGGAGGGGGCGGGAGCGGGAGCTACCTGATAGCGGCGCAGCACCGCCTTGACGCGGGCCACCAGCTCCTTGGAGTCAAAGGGCTTGATCATGTAGTCGTCCGCACCCAGCTCCAGGCCCAGAACCTTGTCGAAGATTTCGCCCTTGGCGCTGAGCATGATAATGGGCACCTGGGACGAGGTGCGCAGCTCCCGGCACACCTGGTAGCCGTCCATACCGGGGAGCATCAGGTCCAGCAGGACCAGATTGGGTTTGAAATCGGGAAATACCCGCAGGGCTTCCTCGCCGTCCCCGACGATCATAGTTTCATAACATTCTTTCATCAGATAGAGGGAGATCAGCTCCGCGATGTTCGCGTCGTCGTCCACAATCAGAATCCTCTGTTTTTCTGCCATAATAATTTACTCCTCCTTAAAACATGCTGTCTGGCGGTTACTTAAATGTTACGATGGTCACGCCGGAATCTCCTTCACCAAAGACGCCCAGGCGGAATTCTTTTACATATTTCAGCTTTTTGAGCCGGGTGTGGACGGCATTTTTCAGCGCCCCGGTGCCGCGGCCGTGAACCACGCGGACCGTGGTGAGGTGGGCCAGGTAGGCGTCGTCCAGATATTTTTCCATCACGGGCATGGCCTCGTCCACTGTCATGCCGATCAGGTTCACCTCCGGGGAAATGGAGGCCGATTTCGATACTTTGATATTGCTGCTTCCGGTGCCGCGCCCCTTGCCGGAGAATTTGCCGCCGCCGGAGGACGGGATGGAAGGCCCGGTGATGTCCTGCTCGGACAGCAGCTCCAGGTCTTTTACATTGACCAGGGAGCGGAGAATGCCCATCTGCACATAGAGGTCGCCCCGGGCGTTGGGCAGGGTGCTGACTGTGCCTTTGAGGCCCATGGACAGGACTTTGACGCCGTCCCCGACCTTCAGCTTCTTGGGGGAAATGGGCTGGCTGGGGCCTTTGGCCTTGATGGCCAGCTTGTCGTCGGCCTCCTTTAATTTCTCGCGCAGCTTTGCGCGCTGGGCTTCCAGCTGTTTGTTCAGGCCGGAGTCCGCGGAGAGCTTGTTGATCTGCTTGATGGTCTGATCCGCCGTCTCCTTGGCTTCCCGGAGAATCCGCTGGGCCTCCTCGGCGGCATTTTTGAGCAGCTTATCCTTGCGCTCGTCCAGGCGCTCCTCCTTCTGGGTCAGGCGGGCCTTCAACTGGGCGATCTCGTCCTTGTAGGCCTTTAATTCCTCCTGCTCCTTCTCGATGGTCAGACGGCTTTTTTCCAGACTGGAGAGCAGGTCCTCAAAGGATTCGTCCTTGGCCTCCAGGTGGGTTTTGGCGTCGTCGATGATATAGTCGGGCAGCCCCAGCTTGCTGGAAATGGCGAAGGCGTTGCTCTTGCCGGGAACGCCGATCAGCAGGCGGTAGGTGGGCTGTAAGGTTTCCACGTTAAACTCGCAGCTGGCATTTTCCACGCCGGGAGCGCTGAGGGCGAATACCTTCAGCTCGCTGTAGTGGGTGGTGGCCATGGTGCGGCATTTCATGTTGTGCAGGAAGCTTAAAATGGCGATGGCCAGGGCCGCTCCCTCGGTGGGGTCCGTGCCCGCGCCTAGCTCGTCGAAGAGGCACAGGGACCGGGAATCCGCCTCGCCCAGAATCCGCACGATGTTGGTCATGTGGGCGGAGAAGGTGCTCAGGCTCTGCTCGATGCTCTGCTCGTCGCCGATGTCCGCAAATACCTGGTCGAACACTGCAAGCTCGGAGCCCTCCCAGGCGGGAATGTGGAGTCCCGCCTGGCCCATAAGGGTGAACAGGCCCACGGTCTTTAAGGAGACCGTTTTGCCGCCCGTATTGGGGCCGGTGACGATCAGCAGGTCGAAATCCTTGCCAAGCCAGACGCTTATGGGGACCACGGTCTTGGGGTCTAAAAGCGGATGGCGTCCGTCCTTTATGTGGATGTAGCCGCGGTCGTTAAACACCGGGGCGCTGCAGCGGTAGTGCCGGGCCAGAGCGGACTTGGCGAAAATGAAGTCCAGCTGGGCCAGGAGCTGCATGTCGATGGCCAGGTCCTCGCAGTGGGGAGCGGCCTGGTTGCTTAAATCCGCCAGCACCGCCTCGATCTCCTTCTGTTCGCGGATTTCCAGCTCGCGGATCTCATTGTTTAAGCGCACAATGGCCATGGGCTCAATGAACAGGGTGGAGCCGGTGGCCGACTGGTCGTGAACCATGCCGGGAACCTGGTTCTTGTACTCGGATTTGACGGGCAGGCAGTAGCGGCCGTCGCGCATGGTAATCACCGCATCCTGCAAATAGGTGCGGTTGGAATTCAAAATGGAGTTCAGCTGGATGTGGATCTTGTCCGCGGCCAGCTTCATGGCCCGGCGCACGTGGGAGAGCCCGGGGCTGGCGTCGTCCGCAACCTCGTCCTCGCTGAGGATACAGCGCTTGATCTCCTGATTCAGCGGGGTTAACGGCTCCAGGGCCGCGAACATGGGCTCCAGGGAGTCGGCCAGGTCGTCATTTTCCTCATCCACGTCCTCGTGGCGGCCGTAGGCCTTGGCACGGGCGGCGCAGGTGAGCAGTGAGCTGATGGAGAGCAGCTCCGGGATGCTCAGGGAACTGCCGATCTCCAGGCGTTTTAAGGAATCGCCGATGTCCCGGACTCCGGAGAAGGAGGCCGTGCCCTTTAAGCGCACCCGGTTGACCGCGTCCGTGGTCTGCTGCTGCCAGGTGCGAATCTCCTCCAGGTCCGAGGAGGGCTCTAACGCCGCGCAGAGGGCCTTTCCCAGGGGGGAGGCCGCGTACTCGGTGAGCTGGGCGATGATTTTATGGTATTCCAAAGTTTTTAATGCTTTTTGATTCATGAATTTCACCTATAATAAACGTATAATTTGCGTGGTTTGGCGGAGCTTTTTTGGCGCAAAGCGCCATATACAGTATATCATAAAATCGGATATTTACTATCATTTTTAATATCTTTTCATATTTACGAGCTTGCATAAAGAGTGGAAGAAACGTATAATAGGGATATGTGGGTTTTTTGAGCATACCAGATTCTTGACAGGGAGGGGTTCTATGCCGGAAAAGAATGGGGACAAGCCTCACCGTTTTATCAATGAAAAGATTGTCCGCCAGCCTCTGTCCAAACGGCAGATTGCCAGACGCATTTTGCTGACTGCTTTCTGCGGGGTTTTGTTCGGCGTGCTGGCGGCTGTTTGTTTTGTGGTGTCCAAGCCCCTGGCGGAGCGGTATCTGGGCCAGGAGCAGCCGGAGGAGAGCAGTCAGATCACCATACCCAAGGACGAGCTTGAGACCACCACCGCAGCGCCGGTGGAGACCACGCAGGCGGTCAGCCAGCCGCCCAAGGAGACGGAGCCGATTTCGCAGATCGTCAAATCTGAGATGGAAAATTATCAGTACACGGTGGACGATTTAAACACCATGTACGGCAGTCTGCGCTCTGTTGCCACGGAGGTGGGCAAGGGTGTTGTGGCGGTTCACTCCATTCAGCACCAGGTGGATTGGTTTGACAATCCCATCGAGACCACCGGGCAGTACGCCGGGGTTCTGATCGCCAAGACCAAGACGGAAGCTCTGATTCTCACGCCGGAGGAAGCGATTGAGGCGGCGGACTCCATTGAGGTGGTATTTCAGGACGGCACGGTGGTGCCGGGCAAGATAAAGCAGCGGGACACCGTGGCCAACATGGCGGTGGTCAGCATCGAGCTGTCTGCGCTCACAAACGACCAGACCAAGAAGCTGACCCAGGTGGAATTGGGCAATTCCTACTCCGTGAAGCAGGGCGACATGGTGATCGCCGTGGGCGGACCTGCGGGGATCGTTCATTCCACGGACTACGGTTTCGTGTCCTATGTGGTGAAAAGCGTCCAGGCGGTGGACGGCATCTCAAGGGTGTTTTACTCGGATGTACAGTCCAATTCCGGGATGGGGACCTTTATCCTCAATACCAACGGCCAGCTGATCGGCTGGGTGACGGACAAATATGACCGGGAAGACGAGTGCAACATGACCACCATCGCGTCCATTTCCGACTATAAAGGCGTGCTTCAGAACCTGAGCAACGGCTTCGCGGCCCCATATTTTGGAATCCGTGGGCAGGAGGTGAACTCCGCCATGGAGGAGAGCGGGCTTCCCCAGGGGATTTACGTGACCGATTGCATTGCGGACAGCCCTGCGTACAACGCGGGAATCCAGCCGGGCGACATCATTACCTGGATCAACGGCTCCAAGACCAACACCATGAAGGATTTCCAGAATCAGGTGGAATCCCTGAAGCCGGGGGACAAGGTGAACGTTGCGGTACAGCGGAACGGGAAGGACTCCTATAAGGAAATTGAGTATCCGGTGACCATTGGGGCGAGGTAAAATGGCGTTGGAACGGGCTGTTGCCGGGCCGGCCTATGAGTTGACATAAAAAAGAGATTTGGAAAGGAATCAAAATAATGAAATATATTGATACACTCAGGGAGGGTATGCACACCACGGATGTGTACCTGTGCAAGAACAAACAGATCGCCGTGACCAAGAACGGTAAGGAATACGGCAATCTGGTGTTGCAGGACAAGACGGGTACCATCGATGCCAAGATCTGGGATTTAAATTCCCCGGGAGTGGGCGAATTTGAGACCATGGACTACGTGCACGTGGAAGCGGATGTGACCCTGTTCCAGAATTCCCACCAGCTGAATGTGCGGCGGATCCGCCGGGCGTCCGAGGGGGAGTACGTGGAGGCGGATTACCTGCCTGTATCAAAGAAAAATATCGACAAGATGTACGAGGAACTGCTGGGCTTCATCGCCAGCGTGAAGAATCCTCATCTGAACCAGCTTCTGAGCAAGTTTTTTGTGGAGAGCCCGGCATTTGCCAAGGCCTTCAAGTTCCATTCCGCGGCTAAGAGCGTACACCACGGTTTTGTGGGCGGACTGCTGGAGCACACGCTGAGCGTGGTAAAGCTGTGCGATTATTATGCGGGGTATTATCCGCAGTTGAACCGGGATCTGTTGATCACCGCGGCTATTTTCCATGATTTGGGAAAAACGCGGGAGCTGTCAACATTTCCGGAGAATGACTATACGGACGACGGGCAGCTTTTAGGGCATATTATTATCGGAACTGAGATGGTGGGGCGCATGATCCGCGCGATCCCGGGATTCCCGGAGCGGACGGCGGTGGAGCTGAAGCACTGTATTCTGGCCCACCACGGGGAGCTGGAGTACGGCTCGCCGAAGAAACCGGCGCTGCTGGAAGCTCTGGCCCTGAATTTCGCGGACAACACGGACGCGAAGATGGAGACCATGATCGAGGCGTTAAACGCAGGCGGCGAGAATACGGGGTGGCTGGGGTATAACCGGCTGCTGGAGACGAATATTAGAAAGACGACGGAATTGTAGAACGCGCTGTACATAAAAATTGGCTTTATATTAATGAATGAAAGTGTGTGGGCCGGAAAACATACGGTAACGGCATGGGCCGGGTATGTTTTCCGGCTTGCATCGGTTTTGGGAAGAGGAGATTTGAGAAGATGAAGAAGAATGACGAATTTGTGGTGGCGATTGAGGATATGAGCGAGGACGGCGCGGGGATCGGCCGGGTGGACGGATATATCTGGTTTATTAAAGATACCGTGATCGGGGACGTGGTGAGGGCTGGGGTCATGAAAATGAAAAAGACCTATGGTTTTGCGCGGCTGATCGAGGTGGTGGAACCGTCAAAAGATCGCGTGGAGCCCAGGTGTCCGGTGGCGCGGCAGTGCGGGGGCTGCCAGCTGCAGATGATGGATTATGAGGCGCAGCTGAGGTTTAAGGAGCGGAAGATTTATAATAATTTGAAGCGGATTGGGGGGATGGAGAATTTGAGGCTGCCGGGGGAGGAATGCGGGAGCGAGGATGAAGGGGCTGGGACGGGCGAAAGGGCCGGAGCGGATGGCCGGAAGATCGTGCGGATGGAGCCGATCATGGGGATGGAGGAGCCGTGGCGGTACCGGAATAAGGCGCAGTTCCCATTTGGGGTGAGTAAGGATGGGAGAGTGATCACCGGGTTTTATGCGGGACGGACCCATTCTATCATTGAAAATGAGGATTGTTTGCTGGGGGTGGAGGAGAATCGGGAAATATTACGGATTGTCCGGGAATTTATGGAAGAATTTGGGGTGAAGCCCTATGATGAGGAAGGGCATCGGGGGCTGGTGCGGCATTGTCTGATTCGGAAGGGGTTTGCCACCGGGGAGATTATGGTGTGTCTGGTGGTGAACGGGAGGAAGGTGCCGAAGGACGAGGTTCTGGTGGAACGGTTGAGGCAGGTGGACGGGATGACCAGTATTTCGCTCTGTGTAAATATGGAGAAAACCAATGTGATTCTCGGGGATGAGGTGGTGAATCTCTGGGGGCCAGGGTATATCACGGATTATATCGGGGATGTGAAGTATCAGATTTCGCCGCTGTCGTTTTATCAGGTGAATCCGGCGCAGACCGTGAAATTGTATGGGACGGCGCTGGAGTATGCGGGACTGACGGGGGAGGAGACGGTCTGGGATTTGTATTGTGGGATCGGGACGATTTCGTTGTTTCTGGCGCAGAAGGCGAAAAAGGTTTATGGGGTGGAGATTGTGCCACAGGCCATTGAGGACGCCAGGCGGAACGCAGAGATTAATGGGATTGAGAACGTGGAGTTTTTTGTGGGGAAGGCGGAGGAAGTGCTGCCGAGGGAGTTTGAGGAGAAGCAGATTTATGCGGACGTGATCGTGGTGGACCCGCCAAGGAAGGGCTGCGATCAGGTTTGTTTGGATACGATTGTGAAGATGGGGCCGAAACGGGTGGTGTATGTGAGCTGTGACTCGGCGACGTTGGGGAGAGATGTGAAGTATTTGGGGGAGAGAGGGTTTGAGGTGGAGAGGGTTAGAGGGTGTGATATGTTTGGGATGGGGGGGCATGTGGAGTGCGTTTGTTTAATGACGAGAAAAGCGAAGTAAAAGCGGCTAAAAAGCCGATGAAATGGGGATTTCTCGGAAGTTGGCACTCATTGTGATTGACCGGAGAATTTGGAAAATAGGGCGAGGTTTTAATGGTGCCTTGATAGGATTTTAAAATCTGCCCTATGACTTATTATTCGGTTTTTGCTTGGTGGGTGCGTAGGACTGCTGGCATAGTGCGAGTGTGTGGGATTATTGACAGCAATCAGAGACACTGAAAGGTAAGCAGAACGGCCGTTGTATGATATTGATGTCAAAGCGGGCAAGGGGGAATTTAGGGCAGCTTAAAGAAGTAAAGGACTTAAGATGGGTATGGGCACACGAAGCATTGGATTTCACACCGTGGCTTGCAGAGGAAGATAACCTTATGCAGCTGTCAGATGCTGTGGGCTTGGAGATTACCGTGGACGAAACCGAGTCAAGTGTCGGTGATTTAAATGTGGATATTTATGCGACTGAAACCAGGACGGACAGAATGATTATTATCGAAAATCAACTGGAGGATACCAACCATGACCACCTTGGGAAGCTGATTACATACGCATCAGGAAAAGCGGCTGATATTGTGATTTGGGTTGTAAAACACGTTCGTGAAGAACACTGTGCGGCAATCGAATGGCTAAACAACCACACGGATGAAAATATTGCATTTATCTTATGGAGATCAAGTTGTATTAAATAGGAGATTCAGATATTGCAGTAAAATTTGAGGTCATTGAGAAGCCAAATGACTGGGCGAAAGGAATTAAACGGCAAACAAGCACTTCCCCTACGCTACAGGCGAGATATGATTATTGGGTTGCCTTTAACGAATATGCTTTTAATAGTGCGGCGTTTGCTAAGGCCTTTAGCAGAAGAAAAGCCAGCACTGACCATTGGATGTCATTAATAGTGATCTCCTTTATCTGTATTCACACAAAAGTGTGTACCTACAGTATAAAGGAAGCTATATGTGATAGAGCCAAAAGTGGCTCTGTATCGCCGGAATCTGTGGCTCCCATTCTCCGGAACGGTGGCTCTCAAAGTCCGGACAGGTGGCTCAAAGAGCCCCGGAATAATCATCTTAAAGCAGTTCTCAAAATTAAAGGGAGCAGGAAAAAGAAGTGGATTCCATAGCGCTTTTCGAACAACGGGCTCTTTTGCGAACAAATACGATTCAAGCTATTACCTCCAAGCTCAACAATATGGAGAAAAATTTGATCCGATTATCCTGTCGGATAGTGAGCGGGATGTTGCTTAATTATTAGGTGAAGAAGCAGAAATACGGTCTATCCATGAAGATTTACAGAAAAAGCAGGAACAGAAAGTGGAGAGCAAAAATACCCCTAAGAAAAACGGACAGGAACGATAAGATTAGTGCGTGGCAACGAGGGTATGATCCTGAATTCCGACCATGGCAAGTAGTACACCAGACGGAAGTACGGTGCGATGCTTACGCAATACGGATAGACCCGGCAAAGCATGGGCCGCATGCACTGCTTCTTTGATAACGCGCACATGGAGAGTTTTTTCGCCACGCTCAAGAAGAAACTGATGTATCGCCTGATTGCGCCTCCTTGCCGTAGGAGCAGATTCGGCAGATACTCTTCCGTTGAATTGAGTATGTGAAAGTTTTTCTGTAACTAAGGTTTTATAAGGTCTTCTATGGTAAAATAAAAATCATAGGAGGCCTTTTATTATGGCAAGAGAAAAGAAACCTGTACACAAAGTACAAATG
>ENA-UOJP01002590-UOJP01002590.1-human-gut-metagenome-genome-assembly--contig:-C102-NODE-2590-length-13387-cov-7.444569_pt1 | contig 13387 bp, 8 predicted proteins | sample MGYA00242353_ERZ723900 | MGnify/ENA metagenome assembly ERZ723900
CACATGAGCAGTTACAGATACCTGATTATAATTCGATTATTAAAATTTTCATCCTTACAAAGCATAAAATAACATGGACGGTCCTGCATAAAGTACCCGGCCATAGGAGTCTGTTCTTCCATATAATTATCACAGCAGTTATTAAAATCCCATACGCACATTTTCAGCTTGCCGGTGACATCCTTATAAAAATAGGTGGAGTACAGGCCTGCATCCGTATTCTGCGCCACCTCATTTATGATGAAATAATCGACAAAACTGTCCACATCGATATAATTCTGATATCCGTAGCGCGCCGAATCATAATCATAGGAATACAGCGCTTTTTCAAACTTGGAAAAATCCCTGCTGATCGTCTCCGTCAGCTCCGGCGTTAATTTGGAAGCCCCTGGATATTTCACCTCCAGCCTTCCGTATATTCTCCTCGCATAGCTTGTAAAATTCTGCAGATACTGAACGTCATTGACACTTTCCCTGTCGGCACAGACGATGTAGCTGGATACCCCGGCTTTCCCGTCGTATTTGGTAACCTCTATCCTTCCTTCTCCCACGCTGATCTGCTCGGTCATAACATATACGCCCTGATACTCCTGATTGAGAAAAACCTCACAGAACCTCACGTCCGGCGCCCAATCCATGATCCTTCCCGAAAGGTTATACCACATATAATTACGAATCAGCGTTTTATCCAGAAAAGGCCCGTGAAGCACCCAGGTACTGTCCTTCTCCATACCCATTACCGCAATATCCCGATCGGAACCATCGTCCTTTGTAAATTGAAACAAATATCCCACCTTATCAAATAATCTGGAAGAATTTCCGCGGACCCGGATATTAATCTGTGAATCAATATCCGGCTCGGCAGACAGCGTATTCAGAACTCCTGCCGCGTCATATATTTTCATATCCGCCCGGATATAGGTATTTACAATACTTCTTACATGCTGTCCTTCCTCCGGCCTGCCCGGAATTATCTGTCCGTCGGTCTCAATACTGACAATCGGAAGGTGTGTGGAAAAGGAATCCGCTTCAATGGACAGACTTGTGTCTTCCACATCCGTATTATAGATTAAATGCTGCTGGCTCCTTTTCTTTTCCGGATCGATATGTCTGGAAAACATGAGCGCCGCCAAAAGGAAAAGCAATACAAGACCGACATAAATTTTCCTGCTGTTCATATTTTTACCCGCTGATTTCATCATTCTGCGTCACAATATTTACATACTCGATGGATTCCAGTTCATACAGCATTTCCACAATACTTTTCTCTTTTTTATTGGAAAGAAGATATACCTTCCTGGGCATCTCAAATATCAGCTCTATCGATTCCCTGCTGGTATTCTTCACACGCAGCATGGCTTTTGCTTCAAAATAATCAAAAACCACGGCCTCTATCCGCCGTTCCATATTTCTTGCCCCACGGATAATAAGAAGCATCCTGTTATCGTTTCTAACCCTTCCCAAAATGAGAAGGACTGCAAATACGGCCGCGCTTCCGGTCACAGCAACAACATAGTCTCCCACACCGCAGCATATACCGACAATAATTGTCCAGAATATATACGCCGTATCCCTGGAATCCTTAATCGCCGTACGGAATCTGACAATGGAGAGCGCACCTACCATACCTAAGGAAAGTGCGATATTGTTGCCGATAACTGTCATGACGGTCGCCGTAAGTATTGTCAGCGCCACCAGTGATACATTAAATTTCTTCGAATACACGCCTCCCGCATGGGTGAAGTAGTAAGACAGATAGATAACTCCGGAAAGAATAACCGCTACCAGTATATGAAGCAGAATTTCTTCCACAGTCAGCGATCCGGATTCCTCAAACAATGTATAGATATATTCTTTCATTTTTATATTCCTTTCCCCAAACGGCAGGAACGCCGCAGCTTTATATTCCTTCTGATATAATCTTTAAAATACATAATGAAGGCCCGCACTTCTGGACAGACAGTATTTACTGACAGAAGTTGCCGATTTTCCCTCCAGGCTCACCATCTGTTTGATATAGCTGAGCATAAATCCATTATATTTAACTTCCATTACCACAAGATAAGGATCCAATACAGGATTCTGGTTTAATGTGGGAGAAAAAAGGCGGAAATCGCTTTCAGTCGCCTTAATTGCAAAATCGAAGGTGATTCTTGTTTTATTTTCACTGGCCACATAAGCTTTCCTCTGGTACTCCACGATTGCCTTCGGCCTGTAACAAAACATATTCATTAGTCCATAGCATTCCACCGCAAAGGAATTCTCATATTTAAGGAGACAGGAATACTGTCCCCGGCTCAGTTCATCCGCATCCTCCTTGCTGAGACGCAGAGAACGCTTTTTCTGATTTTCACCCTGTTTTTGTTTCATCTCCAGCATTGCAAAATCAGAATCCGGCGAATAGGTTCTGAGCCTGATTTTCCTTCTTATCTCCAGCCCGTCTTCCTTTTCATAGAAATCCCTCTCCTGCATCGTGTCAAAATACAGGCTCCTGATAGGATATCCGTAGGTTCCATTATGGGAATCCGGGCGAAGCACCTGTTCAAAGGTATGATCGAGTCTGCGGAACTGATCATAAGATAATAAATATTTTTTTTCCTGCCTCAGCACTTCATTCATTTATCATTCCTCTTCACTCGCTCTCCGCCTCCATCAGCTGCAGACATGGCCTCAGATAATGCCATGAAAAACCGAGGCGTTTATAGGGATACTTTGCTTTCAGCTTTTCCCAGCTATCCGCAACTGCCTCAAAGCCGTCATCATAATACGTGTTTTCTTCTGTCAGCCCATGATAGCCCTGCATCTGCATCTCCGTAATATTAAGAATCCCCTTGCCATATTTTTCAGCCAGCCTGAGTTCTTCCTCAATTTGCCCGGCTTCATTCTTCTTGTTATAATTCATGACTGCGATTCCGTCACAGCCTTCTTCTATTATTTTTTCAAGTAATGCGGATAACCCGATCCGATCATAAAAATTAGGGATACAAATAATAACAGCCAGCTTTTCTTCTCTCGCTGACTGATATGCCTGAATACAGTTGGCTGTATACTGTTCCATACAGTTCTCCTGATTGTCATCCCATTCTTCCAGAAGATACGGCTCCACATCGAAAACAATGCCGGCAAACCCACCTTCCGTTCCGCTCTTTTTATTCCATTCCGCCGTAATTCTCACCGCTTCCAGCATGGACGCCCCATCCTCTTCCACGCCCCAGTCCGAGGCTCCGGCCAGATAATAGACCCGCTGTCCTTTTTCCTTCCGCCTTTTCAGATAATCCAGAACCTGTGCCTCCTCCGTTTCTGGGGATATCTGCTGATAAACAGCCTTGCAGTTAAGCTTTTCCATAGCTTTTTCCACATCGTCTTCCATTTCCGGAAGGATATACTCCTCCTCCCATGAAAAAATGCTGGTCTCACTCACAAAGTCTTCCGCCTTCTTTTCTCTCCAGCTGCAGCCTGTAAGCATCAGTGAGGCTATCTGCATACATAATCCGCTGATTAAAACCAAATTGTTTCTCTTTCTTTTCATATTATCGTTCCCCATACTTTTTATACTATCGGCAGAAAATCGAGAAAATTTCTTGTTTCTATAAAAAACTCTAAATAATTATGAAAATCAAGGTCATCTTATTTTACTGTTCTGATGATATGTTTATTATTTAATAGTAACATTAACAATGATTACTGACAATAAATATTACTATATTAATATAGGCATATTAATATTCCTCAAGCTCTATTTTCCTTTTTAAGGTAATAAAAAACAGGCATGGAAAATTCCATACCTGTTTTTAACTTTATTCTCTTCAATTCATATCTCAGTTGTGATTATTCATTATCTTCCGGAATGGAAGCCGCCAGTTCATCCGCTTCTTCCCCGCCTTCATAATCATCAGCCTCATCCGTAATGATATCCACCTCGTCATCCGGCAGCAGATCTTCATCCATGCCTTCATCGAAATTGAATTCATCATCCAGATCCAGCATATCATCCATTGCGATATCCGTATTCAGGTGTACGTCACGGTAACGCTTCATACCGGTTCCCGCAGGAATCAGCTTACCGATGATTACATTTTCCTTCAGGCCGATAAGAGGATCGACCTTGCCTTTGATGGCAGCCTCCGTAAGAACCTTTGTGGTTTCCTGGAAGGAAGCAGCAGACAGGAAGGAGTTCGTTGCCAGCGCGGCTTTAGTGATACCAAGCAGTATCTGCTTGCCGTCTGCGGGCTGTTTTTCCTGTGCAGCCAGTTCTTCATTCAGGTCTTCGTAATCCAGCGCATCCACGAGTGTTCCGGGAAGATATTCGGTATCACCGCTGTCTTCCACACGTACCTTTTTCAGCATCTGACGAACGATAACCTCGATATGCTTATCACTGATATCAACACCCTGCAGACGGTATACACGCTGTACTTCACGAAGCATGTAATCCTGTACCGCACGGATTCCCTTGATTTTCAGCAGGTCATGAGGGTTAACGCTACCTTCTGTCAGTTCATCGCCGGCTTCCAGTATCTGTCCGTCCATAATCTTGATTCTGGAACCATAGGGGATCAGATAAGCTTTGGACTCACCGGTTTCATTATTGGTAATGATAACCTCTCGTTTTTTCTTGGTATCCTTAATGACCGCAACCCCTCCGAACTCAGCGATAATCGCAAGTCCTTTGGGCTTTCTGGCCTCAAAAAGCTCCTCAACACGGGGAAGACCCTGTGTGATATCATCACCGGCAACACCGCCGGTATGGAAGGTACGCATGGTAAGCTGTGTACCGGGTTCACCGATAGACTGTGCAGCGATGATACCTACTGCTTCACCTACCTGAACAGCTTCACCGGTAGCCATGTTGGCGCCGTAGCACTTCGCACAGATACCGTTTCTGGAACGGCAGCTTAATATGGTACGAATCTTTACGCTTTCAATGGGCTCACCCTTATCATTCACGCCTGTGCTCAGGATTTTCTCCGCACGGGTGGGGGTGATCATGTGGTTGCTCTTAACAATCACATTGCCGTCGCGATCTTTAATATCCTCACAGGATACCCTGCCTGTAATTCTGTCCTTCAGACCTTCGATGGTTTCCTTGCCGTCCATGAAAGCCTTAACCTCCATGCCGGGGATTTCAGGACGATCTTCACAGCAGTCCATCTCACGGATAATCAGTTCCTGTGATACGTCAACCATACGTCTGGTCAGATATCCGGAGTCGGCAGTACGCAGAGCCGTATCGGACAGACCCTTACGCGCACCATGCGCAGACATAAAGTATTCCAGTACGTCCAGACCTTCACGGAAGTTTGATTTAATGGGCAGCTCGATGGTACGGCCGGTTGTATCGGCCATCAGTCCGCGCATACCTGCCAGCTGCTTGATCTGCTGGTTGGAACCACGGGCTCCGGAGTCTGCCATCATGAAAATATTGTTGTATTTATCCAGTCCTGCAAGCAGAACGTCGGTTAATTCCTTATCTGTCTCGTTCCATGTTTCCACAACCGCACGATAACGCTCTTCTTCCGTGATAAGACCACGGCGGAAGTTCTGAGAAATACGGTCAACCGTAGCCTGGGCCTCTGCCAGCATTTCCGGCTTTCTTTCGGGCACTGTCATATCGGAAATGGAAACGGTCATGGCCGCCCTTGTGGAATATTTATAGCCGGTTGCCTTGATATCATCAAGTACCTCTGCCATTCTGGAAGAGCCATGGATATTGATAACCTTTTCCAGAATCTGCTTCAGTCCCTTTTTGCTGACATGGAAATCAACCTCCAGCTTCAGGGCATTTTCCGGATTGCTTCTGTCTACAAAGCCCAGATCCTGAGGCAGGATTTCATTAAAGATAAAGCGTCCCAGTGTGGATTCCACCACATCGGAAATTTCCGTACCGTCAGCCAGCTGCTTCGTAATCTTCACTTTAATTCTGGAGTGAAGGGTGAGCACCTGATTTTCATATGCCAGAATGGCTTCATTCAGGCTCTTGAAATATTTGCCTTCTCCCTTTGCCCCGGGTCTTTCCTGGGTCAGATAGTAGATACCCAATACCATATCCTGGGAAGGAACGGCAACAGGACCGCCATCGGAAGGCTTCAGCAGGTTATTGGGAGACAGGAGCATAAAACGGCACTCTGCCTGTGCTTCCACGGAAAGAGGAAGATGCACGGCCATCTGGTCACCATCGAAGTCCGCATTAAAAGCGGTACATACCAGGGGATGAAGCTTGATCGCCTTACCTTCTACCAGAATCGGCTCAAATGCCTGAATACCGAGCCTGTGCAGAGTAGGGGCACGGTTCAGCATAACCGGATGTTCTTTGATAACATCCTCCAGGACATCCCATACCTGGGAATCCAGTCTTTCCACCAGTTTCTTTGCATTCTTAATATTCTGGGAAATACCTCTCGCCACCAGTTCCTTCATAACGAAGGGCTTGAACAGCTCGATTGCCATTTCCTTGGGCAGACCGCACTGGTAAATCTTCAGTTCGGGGCCTACAACGATAACGCTTCGTCCGGAATAGTCAACACGTTTACCCAGAAGGTTCTGACGGAAACGTCCTGATTTACCTTTCAGCATATCGGAAAGAGATTTCAGGGCACGGTTTCCGGGGCCTGTTACCGGACGGCCTCTTCTGCCGTTGTCGATAAGGGCATCAACAGCTTCCTGAAGCATTCTTTTTTCGTTACGTACGATAATATCCGGAGCACCCAGCTCCAGCAGTCTTTTCAGACGGTTATTTCTATTTATAATCCTGCGGTACAGATCGTTCAAATCGGACGTGGCAAAACGGCCGCCGTCCAGCTGTACCATGGGACGAAGATCCGGAGGGATTACCGGGATCGAATCCAGAATCATCCATTCCGGACGGTTTCCGGACTCACGGAAAGCCTCAACAACCTCCAGGCGCTTAATGATTCTGGCGCGCTTCTGGCCGGTGGACTCCTTCAGCCCTGTTTTCAGTTCTTCGGATTCTTTTTCCAGGTCAATGGCTTCCAGCAGTTCTTTAATGGACTCAGCGCCCATTCCCGCACGGAACTTGTTTCCCCAGGTTTCTCTTGCATCCTGGAATTCCTTTTCAGACAGCACCTGCTTATATTCCAGGTTGCTTTCTCCGGGATCCAGTACGATATAAGAAGCAAAATAAAGTACCTTCTCCAGCACTCTGGGAGACAGATCCAGAATCAGGCCCATACGGCTGGGAATACCTTTAAAATACCAGATATGGGAAACCGGCGCAGCCAGTTCAATATGCCCCATACGTTCACGGCGGACGCTTGATTTGGTAACTTCAACGCCACATCTGTCGCAGACAACACCTTTGTATCTGATCTTTTTGTATTTGCCGCAGTGACATTCCCAGTCCTTGGTAGGCCCGAAAATACGCTCGCAGAACAGACCGTCCCGCTCAGGCTTCAGGGTTCTGTAGTTGATGGTTTCAGGCTTCTGAACCTCACCTCTCGACCAGTCCCTGATTTTGTCGGGTGATGCCAGACCGATTTTGATAGCATCAAACGTCATCGGCTGATATACTTCATTTTTTGTAGTTGTTTCAGACATTGTGCACTCCTTCCAAAACTTTTCCGGATGACCGGCCTGCCTTGCGGCAGACCGTTTTCATTAACATAAGGATGGCTCACATAACATGACATCCGTTATTTGTCCATACAGATGCAGATTAATCAATGATTTCCTCAAAGCTCTCATCTATATCGAATTCCAGATCATCAGCGACATCCTCATCCTCAGCGGTCACCAGTTCTCCGCTCTCGTCATCAAATTCCTGTGCCTGATATCCGAGTTCACCAAGAGATTCTTTTTCTACTTTGTCGAAACCTTTGGAGTCGCCTTCGATTTCATAACGGTAATCCGTGTCACCGTAATCAACCGTTTCCATGATTTCCACTTCCGTATTATCCTCACGCAGAACCTTTACATCCAGTGCAAGAGACTGCAGCTCCTTCAGCAGAACCTTGAAGGATTCCGGAATACCGGGTTCAGGAATGTTTTCACCCTTGATAATGGCTTCGTAGGTCTTCACACGTCCAACCACATCATCAGATTTTACTGTCAGGATTTCCTGCAGGGTATAAGCGGCGCCGTAAGCTTCCAGCGCCCAAACTTCCATTTCTCCGAAACGCTGTCCGCCGAACTGTGCTTTACCGCCCAGAGGCTGCTGTGTTACCAGGGAGTAAGGGCCTGTGGAACGGGCATGGATCTTATCATCTACCAGATGATGCAGCTTCAGGTAATGCATGTGGCCGATAGTAACGGCGCTGTCAAAATACTCTCCGGTACGGCCGTCGCGCAGCCTTACCTTACCGTCTCTGCTGATAGGAACGCCCTTCCATAATTCTCTGTGGTCTCTGTTCAGCGACAGATACTGCAGTACTTCTGGACGAAGTTCTTCTTTATGCTTTGCTTCAAATTCTTCCCAGGTCAGGTTTACATAATCGTTTGCCAGATCCAGGGTATCCATAATATCATTTTCGTTTGCTCCGTCGAATACCGGTGTTGCCACGTTAAAGCCGAGCGCTTTAGCGGCAAGGGAAAGATGGATTTCCAATACCTGTCCGATATTCATACGGGAAGGCACGCCCAGGGGATTCAAAACGATATCCAGAGGACGTCCGTTAGGCAGATAAGGCATATCCTCCACAGGAAGCACACGGGAAACAACACCCTTGTTGCCATGACGGCCTGCCATCTTATCACCTACGGAGATCTTTCTCTTCTGGGCGATATAAATACGAACGGCCTGGTTTACACCGGGTGAAAGTTCATCGCCGTTCTCTCTGGTAAATACCTTGGCATCCACAACGATACCATATTCACCATGAGGAACCTTCAGAGAGGTATCTCTTACTTCTCTCGCCTTCTCACCGAAAATAGCACGAAGCAGTCTTTCCTCCGCGGTCAGCTCCGTTTCTCCCTTGGGAGTAACCTTACCAACCAGAATATCCCCTGCGCGCACTTCCGCACCGATACGGATAATTCCCCTGTCATCCAGATCCTTCAGGGCATCATCGCCGACACCGGGCACATCTCTTGTGATTTCTTCCGGCCCCAGCTTGGTATCCCTTGCTTCGGCCTCATATTCTTCAATATGGACGGATGTATAAACATCCTCCTGTACAAGTCTTTCACTTAAAAGAACGGCATCCTCGTAATTGTAGCCTTCCCATGTCATGAAGCCGATGAGAGGGTTCTTGCCCAGAGCCAGTTCGCCTTCCTGGGTGGAAGGGCCGTCTGCAATTACCTGCCCCGCGCTCACATGGTTGCCCTTGAACACAATGGGTCTCTGGTTATAGCAGTTGCTCTGGTTGCTTCGTGCGAATTTGGTAAGATGGAATTCCATCTTTTCCCCGTCATCGCAGGTCATCTTAATCAAATTGGAGGATACATAATCTATCGTACCGGGCTTCTTTGCCACCACACACACACCGGAGTCAACAGCAGCCTTCACTTCCATACCTGTTCCTACCGCCGGAGCTTCCGTGGTAAGAAGGGGAACGGCCTGACGCTGCATGTTGGATCCCATCAGCGCACGGTTGGCATCGTCGTTTTCCAGGAAAGGAATCAGGGCCGTAGCCACAGAAAATACCATCTTGGGAGATACGTCCATATAATCAAACATGGCCTTGGGATATTCCTGTGTCTCTTCACGATAACGGCCGGATACGGAATTCCTTACGAAATGCCCTTCCGCGTCCAGGGCCTCATTCGCCTGGGCCACATGATAATTATCTTCCTCGTCAGCCGTCATATACACAACGTCTTCCGTAACCCTGGGGTTAGCCGGATCGGATTTATCAATCTTACGGTAGGGCGCTTCCACGAAACCGTACTCATTAATTCTCGCATAGCATGCCAGGGAGTTGATCAGACCGATATTGGGTCCTTCAGGAGTCTCGATAGGGCACATTCTTCCGTAGTGGGAATAATGTACGTCACGTACCTCGAAACCTGCACGGTCACGGCTCAAACCACCGGGTCCCAATGCGGACAGACGTCTCTTATGGGTCAGCTCGCCCAGAGGGTTATTCTGATCCATGAACTGGGACAGCTGGGAGGAACCGAAGAATTCCTTAACGGCAGCCTGTACCGGTTTGATGTTGATCAAAACCTGAGGGGAAATTTCTTCCGCATCATGAGTGGTCATTCTTTCACGAACCACTCTTTCCATCCTGGACAGACCGATACGGTACTGGTTCTGGAGCAGTTCGCCCACAGCCCTGATACGTCTGTTGCCCAGATGATCGATATCGTCATCGTTTCCGATGCCGTATTCCAGATGGATATTATAATTAATGGAAGCCAGAATGTCTTCCTTTGTAATATGCTTCGGTATCAGCTCATGGATGTTTTTCCGGATAGCTTCCGCCAGCTCTTCCGGATCCTGGGAATATTCTTCCAGGATCTGCGCCAGGACAGGATAATATACCAGTTCGGTAACGCCCAGTTCCCTGGGGTTGCAGTCCACATAATGGGTGAGATCAACCATCATGCTGGAAAGCACCTTCACATTGCGCTCCTCTGTCTGGACATAGACGAAGGGTACCGCACAGTTCTGGATGGTATCCGCCAGTTCTGCTGTCACCTTGGTGCCGCCAGCTGCCAGAAGCTCCCCTGTTGTGGTATCGATTACATCCTCAGCCAGCACTGCGCCGCGGATACGGTTTCTCAGCATAAGCTTTTTATTGAATTTATATCTGCCGACTTTGGCCAAATCATATCTTCTGGGGTCAAAGAACATGGCATTAATCAGGCTTTCCGCACTTTCCACGCTCAGAGGCTCGCCGGGACGGATCTTTTTATACAGCTCTAAAAGACCCTCCTGGTAATTCTCAGAAGTGTCTTTGGAAAAGCTTGCTTCTATCTTGGGTTCATCGCCGAACAGCTCTCTTATTTCGTCATTGGTGCCTACGCCCAGAGCACGGATCAGAACAGTAATGGGAACCTTCCTGGTACGATCCACGCGGACATAAAATACATCATTGGAATCTGTCTCGTATTCAAGCCAGGCTCCCCTGTTAGGAATTACGGTACAGCTGTAGAGCGTCTTACCAATTTTATCATGGCCGATTCCATAATAAATTCCGGGTGAACGAACAAGCTGGCTGACAATGACACGCTCCGCACCATTTATAACAAAGGTTCCTGTCTCAGTCATCAAAGGCAGATCGCCCATGAAGATTTCATGTTCTGTAATCTCTTCTTTTTCTTTATTGTAAAGACGTACCTTAACTTTTAAAGGGGCCGCAAATGTAGCGTCTCTTTCTTTACATTTCTCGATAGAATACTTCACATCATCTTCGCACAGTTCGAAATCCACGAATTCCAGGCTTAAATGGCCACTGTAATCTTCTATTGGAGATATATCGTCAAAGACCTCTTTCAGGCCTTCATCGAGGAACCACTGGTAGGAGTCCTTCTGGACTTCAATCAGGTTCGGCATCTCCAAAACTTCCTTCTGCCGTGAATAACTCATACGCATGTTCTTGCCGGTGGCAATTGGACGTATTCTGTTCTTTTCCATTGACATTTCACCCCGTTCTTATGATTTGTTTACCATTCGTTTCCGCAAAAGCACTGTATGCGCCCCAGGGAAAAGCAAACGAATAGGCGTCTGCCGGCACCAACAGAACCCTCCGGCAGGCAGCTTGATATTAGTTTATCGGTTTTTCGCACAAAAATAGCATAACTTACCACAATAGTGCACTATCCATTCTACTACAAGGAATTTGGGAAGTCAACCAATATTTTTGTAAAATTGTGGATAACTTTGGAAATGAATTACAATTCCGCCGGATTTTGACCCTCGCGGCAGTCGCCAAGGTCAAGCCAGCCTGGCTTTGGCTCGTTGCCCGCGGGAATAAAAAGAAACCTCTGCCGCACTGAATAGAACAGTTTGGCAAAGGTTTCTGATATGTCATTCCAAAGTCTGAAGCACTCCTGATTATTTAAGAGTAACTTTAGCGCCTTCAGCTTCCAGTTTAGCCTTGATGTCTTCTGCATCATCTTTGGAAGCAGCTTCCTTAACAACCTTGGGAGCGCCGTCAACTACGTCTTTCGCTTCCTTCAGGCCGAGTCCGGTAACTTCACGAACAACTTTGATAACCTTAACCTTGTTAGGGCCAACCTCTGTCAGCTCTACGTCAAATTCTGTCTTCTCTTCAGCTGCTTCAGCTGCGCCAGCGCCTGCTGCTGCAACAACAACACCTGCTGCTGCGGATACACCGAATTCTTCTTCACATGCTTTTACAAGATCGTTTAATTCTAATACAGTTAATTCTTTGATTGCATCAATGATTTCCTGAGTGGATAATTTAGCCATTTTATTTACCTCCATTTAATTTGTAATTGATTTGCTTATCTGTTACGGATTATTCAGCTGCGGGAGCTTCTTCTGCAGTCTCAGCCGCGGGAGCCTCTTCTGCTGCTGCAGCGGGTGCCTCGCATGCGCCTGCACCGCCTTTTTCAGCCAGCTGGTTCATGACACGTGCAAAATTGGTGATAGGTGACTGAATGCTCCCAAGCAGCTTGGAGAGCAGTTCTTCTCTGGAAGGAATGAGGGAAATTGCAGCCATCCCCTGTGCGTCATATACAGTGCCTTCCACGACACCTGCTTTGATTTCAAGTTTGCTTGCAGTCTTTGCGAATTTTGCAAGCTCTCTGGCAGGTGCTGTAGCATCTGCGTTGGAAATCGCAATTGCGCTGGGTCCTTCCAGGAAAGGTGCCAGTGCTTCAAAGTCCGTTCCCTTGAAAGCAAAGTTCATCATTGTGTTCTTGTAAACTTTGTAGTTGATTCCTGCTTCACGAAGCTGTTTACGAAGAGCAGTATCCTGTTCTACGGTAAGTCCGCGGTAGTCAACCAGTACTACTGACTGTGCGTCCTTGATCGCTTCGGAAATCTCAGCAACTACAGGTGCTTTAAGTTCAACTTTTGCCATTTCTTTACCTCCTTATAGATTTTTCTGAAAACGAGTTCAGTGCCGAAAAGGAGTAAACGCCGCTGCGGCCGGAAGCCCTGAGGCTTCAGCCTGATATAAAAAACCTCCCTGTGAAGCCACAGAGAGGATAAGTTACGTAAATCTGCGTTAAAAACGTTAACTCTTTTCCTCGGCAGGCGTTCGTTCCTTATACCGGGCTACCGGTACCTGCTGTCTTCGGCTTGGTCAATTAAGACCTTACTCAGACTATCATAAAACATTTTTCTTGTCAATGCTTTTTTTCATTCTTCCGGCTTTCCGGCTTTCTGCGGCATTTCAGCCCCACTCCGCCCGTTGAGCCTGTCTTTTCGGCCCGGGACTTCCTTCTCTTTGCTGCCGGCTCCGGCCATGCAGAGGATCCTGTAAGGGGCGTATAAACTCGCCGGTCCTTAGGCTGCGTT
>ENA-UOJP01002592-UOJP01002592.1-human-gut-metagenome-genome-assembly--contig:-C102-NODE-2592-length-13376-cov-4.894828_pt1 | contig 13376 bp, 9 predicted proteins | sample MGYA00242353_ERZ723900 | MGnify/ENA metagenome assembly ERZ723900
CAATGCAATTTTCTCATCTACAATCAGGTAGGCATTATAGGTAGCCCCTCTGTTAGTTGTGTAACCATGAAAGCTGCGTACATTCCAGTCAACAACACCGACCGCATAAATACCGGGTCTTAATTCTGTGGTATTCATTACTTATCCTCCTGTTTTTCATTTCGATCTTTCCGATACTTTTTTTATATCCGGATCTGTTTAAATCGAGTACATTATAACTCAGTTTTTTCTTCTTGTATACTTTTCCCGGATAAGTATTCTTTTTAATACAAAAACAGGCCCTCTATTCTGTTTCCTGCGCGTTCGCTGTGTCTGCTGCTGTTTCTTCCGTATCCTCCGCAGATGTTGTCTCTTCCTCAGTTTCTTCTATGAATTCCTCAGGTTCCTTATCAAAAGCTGTCACCACATAGGAACTGATTCCATACACCCGGTCATCTCCCTCCAGGCGTATATAATAATCTCCTGTCAGATCATTCTGGTTCCCCACATATATAATTATGCTGGAACCGTTCTCCAGCGTTGCCTTAATGGTCCGTACCGGATTATCCAGGCCATACTCAGAAAGGTCCTCCGGCTGCTCCACAACGGATTCCGTGGTAATACCGGCAATATTATTCACAAGGGAACTGACCAGGGTTTGATTCAAAGGCATTTCCCTGTCATCCGTATTCACCCATTTATCTTCCTCTTTTGCAAAATTCAGCCTGTGATCACCGCTTACGGAAAGTGAAGTGACATCCTTAGATGCAAAATCCGTCACCGCAACCTCCTCCGCAGCAGTATCTTTCTCCGAAAAGTCCATACTTTTGAATATCAGGTAGGCTGCCGCACAGAGAAGGCACAATATGAGCAGTATTATCAGCTGTATTCTCTTTTTCTTCATCAGCGTTTCCTCCTTTCCATCCAGACAAGGATCCCGGCTATGAGCAGGCCTAACGGAAGAAGCAGCATGAACAGGGCGCCCAGTGTAAAGGCAGTACCGTCATTGATCGTAATCATGGAAGCCTCATAAGATTTCACAGGCACTGAAACACTCTCTTTACTGTCGGACATGGAAGCCACTGTATTGGTAAACAGCGTAAGGTTGGCGTCCGCAACCATGGAATTGGCGTTATCCGTAAAAAGATTTTCCGAAGTGAACAGTGTCAGTCCGGCTGTTCCTTCTTCCAGCTTCTTTTCTGCATGTATACCCACATCAAAAGGCCCTTCTGTATCTCCGTCTTCCTTTTCATAGTTCTGAGCCTGATTCATATTGAGTTTGGAATAAGAAGTTTCCGAACTCGTAAGCAGAGGCGTCAGGGTCACATCCTCCTTTTCCTCGGAGCGGATTCCCTGTGCATAAGGCATAAATATATATTTTTCCCCTGATATGCCCTTCGTCAACGTATCATAGGCCACATCGGGCAGCAGATAAGCGGGCTGCTGGTAATACATGGAAGAGTCTCCTTCCATAACAAGCCCTTTTTCAATGGCCAGGCCGAAATAATCAAGAACCTTCTGCAGATTGGGCATTTCATCCGCAAAATCTTCCATATAGGCGGTCGTCATGAGAATTTTACCGCCTTTATCCAGATAGGCAATGAGTTTATCCGCATCATCCGCAGAAATATCCGTGACAGGCGCCATGATCAGAACTCCCTGCGCGTCCTCCGGTACGCTTTCCTGTGTAAGCAGATTGATGGACTGCAGCTGCGCATTCTGTTTTTCCAGTCCATTCTGAAAAGCCGTGGAAAGCGGAAGCTCATCCTGGCCCTCAAGGGTGTAGAAAACCGGCATATCCTCACTGGTTACATACGCCAGTGCGCTTGTTATCTGCCCTTCTCCGTCATAGCCTGTCACATTGCTGCTGTAGGTGGTATAATCCACCTCTGTTTCGTAAATATCATTATAATCGATGACTTTGAAACGTTTGCCGCTCACCACTATCAGGGAATTCATTCCGATATTTCCGTCGCTGTAATCCTTATAAAAATTCGGATTTACAACAGGATCCTTATACTCCACATGAATATGCCCGGAAAGATCCGTATAACGATCCAGCGTCTGCTTCAGCGTGGTATCCTGCTTTTCTTCCGACTGAAGCACATAGACAGTGATGTCCTCCGTCAGATTTTTTACCAGCTCCTGCGATGTCTCCGTCAGCGAGTAAAGCTTCTGTGATGTCATATCAAATGTGGTAAAGCGGGACGGCAGTTCGGCTGCCGCCAGATTTAAGAATACCGCCGCGGCCACGGCCACTGCTATCATTCCCGTACTGTAGGCTCCCATCTGCAGGCTCTTCACAGACACCTGGTATCTTCTCTTTTGAACCGACTGTACGGTAAAAAACAGAAATACAAGAATATATGTAAGGAAATACAATACAGATTTCAATTCCATGGAGCCCTGCATCATATCTTCCAGGCGGCTTGTCATATCATAAACATTCAAAATCCGGGTGAGCAGATTTCCCGTGGAAGAAATCAGTCCGGTTATACTGCCCATCATATATCCCAGAAAAAGAGCGCCGAAGCTCAGCACCGCAGCGATTACCTGGCTTTCTGTCACGGAAGAAATAAACAGGCCGATGGCAATACAGGTCAGGCCATATAAATAATAAGCCAGCAGAGCCGTATAGCTCTCTCCCATGGATACGGCGCCGAATCGGGACAGGATGAGAGGATAAGCCGCTATCACCAGTGTGGAAAGGGTAAAAATGGTGGCCGCCGCCAGATATTTGCCCAATACCACCCTGCCGACGGATACCGGGGAGGTCAGGATCAGCTGATCTGTCTTCTGCCTCCTTTCCTCCGACATCATACGCATTGTCAGAATAGGAATGGTAATCAGCAGCAGAAATAAAATGTTATAAATCGTATTGGCCAGGCTGGAATACCCAAAACGAAGATTCAGTGCAAAGAAATACAGGCCTGACAAAAATATATTCGCAGCAAGGAACAGCCACCCTGTCATAGAATGAAAATAGGCTTTCAGTTCTCTTTTATAAATTGCTTTCATTATCCGTTTCCTCCTGCTCTATTTTCTTTTCCTCCTTTTTTCCGGAAAAATGGATTCCTTTCTTTGTATGTACCTCTTCCTCTTCTTCATTCGCCGCATTCATTTTTTCAGAGTCCGTAAGCTCCAGGAAAATATCCTCCAGCGATTTGGTGCTGATATGCATATCCAGCAAAGGCAGCTTTTCTTCCGCTAAAAGATAGAAAAGAGGTTCCCTGATATCCACATCCTCTCCGGTTTTTATGACCGCTTTTGTCTGGTCTTCAGATACTGTCTCCAGCCTGCTCTCCTCTATTTCCCCGATTTTCTCCAAAACCGTCAGCAGCTTCTCCTTCGTGCCCTTCACGGTAATTTCCAGCTCCGCTTCGCCTGTCATCAGCCTTGTCAGCCCTTCAGGCGTGTCACAGGCCACCAGTTTTCCTTTGGAAATAATCAGGATCTTATCACAGACGGCGCTTACCTCCGAAAGGATATGGGAGCTCAGGATTATGGTATGCTTATTTTTCAGGCTCTTTATCAAATCCCGGATTTCTATAATCTGTTTGGGATCCAGTCCGACCGTTGGTTCATCCAGTATCAGAACCTCCCGAGAGCCTAACAGAGCCTGGGCCAGCCCGACTCTCTGCTTGTACCCTTTGGAAAGATTGCGGATCAGCCTGCCCCTCATATCCAGGACGCGGGTCATCTTCATGGCCTCTTCCATACGGTCTTCCCGTTCTTTGGAAGGAATTCCTTTAAGCTCCGCTGCAAAACGCAGGTATTCCTGTACTGTCATATCCTGATAAACAGGAGGCATTTCCGGGAGATAGCCGATACAGCGCTTGGCCTCCTCCGGTTCCTTCATAATGTCATGTCCGTCTACCTTCACTTCTCCGGCGGTGGGCGCCAGATAGCCGGTAATGATATTCATCGTTGTGGACTTTCCTGCGCCGTTCGGTCCGAGGAATCCATAGATCTGTCCCTTCTCCACTTGAAAAGAAAGATCATTCACAGCATAATGGCTGCCATATTTTTTTATCAGATGATTCACCTCTATCATCTTCCATCCTCCTTGCAACATTTTTAAGCCGACTCTACTGATAAACTGTTATAAATGTATTCCATTTTTGTGTAAAAATGTTGGAAAATATGTGATTTTTCTGTGAAACCGGGTTTCCTCCTATAGCAGTGCAGCAAAAAATTAATGACTGGGCCACAACAAAAAAAGCCCATCGGAGTTGTTCCTCCGACAGGCTTTTCATAACCTCTATACCATGGGTTTAAGGTTTTGCAACAATATTAATAATTTTACCGGGAACATAAATTTCCTTAACCACTGTCCCGCTCAGCTTGCCGGCATCTTCCAGAGCCTTCCGGCCTGCCGCTATCGCATCCTCCTTGCTGATATCAACCGGTACGGTCACAACCAGCTTTGTCTTGCCGTTAACCTGTACGGCAACTTCCTTTTCATCGTCCGCCATAGCTTCCTTATCCGCTGCCGGCCATACTGCATGGAATACGGAATCTGTTTCTCCCAGCTGCCGCCACAGCTCTTCACCGATATGGGGAGCGAAGGGAGAAAGCATAACAACCGCCGTTTTCAGGGTTTCCTTATCAATGCCGCCGTTTCTCGCCATGTCAATCATCTTGTTGGTGTATTCCATAAAGCCGGAAACTACAGTATTCAGACTGAAGTTTTCCAGTCTGGTCGTGATTTCATGGATCATCCGGTTACGTACCTTGAGCATTTCCTTGTCAGCCTGTACGCCGCTGTCCTTATTATCCATAACCAGATTCCAGAAACGGTTCAGGAAACGGTTCACACCGTCAATACCCCTGTCATCCCATTCGCTGTCCAGTTCCGGAGGACCTACGAAAAGCTCATACATACGCAGGGAATCACAGCCGTAATCCCTTACCAAATCATCCGGGGAAACTACATTTCCTTTGGATTTACTCATTTTAATACCATTCTTACCGGTAATCATACCCTGGTTGAACAGCTTGATGAAAGGTTCATCAAAATCAACCACGCCGGAATCATACAGAAATTTGGTATAAAAACGGGAATAAAGCAGGTGCAGTACCGCATGCTCTACGCCGCCGATATACATATCTACAGGAAGATACTTATCCGCCTTTTCTCTGCTCACCAGTTCCTTATCATTTTTGTTGTCCACATAACGAAGGAAATACCAGGAAGAACCGGCCCACTGAGGCATGGTATTGGTCTCTCTCTTGGCAGGAGCGCCGCAGACAGGACAAGTGGTGTTCACCCACCAGTCAATATCCGCCAGCGGAGATTCACCTGTTCCGGTAGGCTGATAGGACTCCACTTCAGGAAGCAGCAAAGGAAGCTGATCCTCCGGTACAGGCACACAGCCGCACTCCGGACAATGAACAATCGGAATAGGCTCTCCCCAATAACGCTGACGGGAGAATACCCAGTCACGGAGTTTGTAATTCACCGTTTTATGGCCGATTCCCATCTTTTCAATCATTATCGGAGCTTCCTTCTTCAGCACGGCGCTCTCCATGCCGTTCCATTCTCCGGAATTGATCATGGTTCCGCTTGCTTCCGTATAAGCCTCCATCATATTTTCAATTTCTTTCCCATCTTTGGCGATAACCTGTATAATCGGAATATCAAATTTCTTCGCAAATTCAAAGTCCCTGTCGTCATGGGCGGGCACGCACATGATAGCTCCCGTACCGTAATCTGCCAGTACATAATCAGACAGCCAGATGGGCACCTTGGCTCCGTTTAAAGGATTGATGGCATAGGTACCTGTGAAAACGCCGGTCTTTTCCTTATCCTGAAGCCTGTCCACGTTGGATTTCATGGAAGCATCGTAAATATATTTCTCTACTGCGTTTTTATTTTCCGGCGTGGCAAGGCTGGCAGCCAGGCTGTGCTCCGGAGCCAGTACCATAAAGGTTGCTCCATGAAGGGTGTCAGGCCTTGTGGTATAGACAGTGATCTTTTCATCCCTGCCGTCAACCGGGAAATCAACTTCCGCACCGTAGGACTTGCCAATCCAGTCGGTCTGCATCTTCTTTACTTTTTCCGGCCAGTCCAGCTTATCAAGATCATTCAGGAGACGATCCGCATAAGCGGTGATTTTCAGCATCCACTGCTTCAGGTTTTTCTTGGTAACGTCAGCTCCGCAGCGCTCACACTTACCGTTTACCACCTCTTCATTAGCCAGGCCTGTTTTACAGGAAGGACACCAGTTAATAGGCATTTCCTTCTCATAGGCAAGCCCTGCCTTGAACATCTTTACGAAGATCCACTGGGTCCACTTGTAAAAGGAAGGATCCGTAGTGTTCACTTCCATATCCCAGTCATACAAAGCGGCGATCTGTTTGATCTGGCTTTTAATTTTCGACACATTGTCCGCTGTGGAAATCGCAGGATGCACTCCCATCTTAATAGCATAGTTTTCTGCCGGAAGGCCGAACGCATCCCATCCCATGGGATGGATAATGTAATGGCCGCCGTTGAGCATTTTGTAACGGCTCCATACATCGGAAATAACATAGCCTCTCCAGTGTCCTACATGAAGTCCGTTTCCGGAAGGATAGGGGAACATGTCCAGACAATAATACTTGGGCTTTTTTCCATCATTGACGTTTACAGGGTTAGTTTCCCATTCTTTCCGCCATTTTTCTTCAATCTCTCTGTGATTGTAAGGTGCTGCCATAGCTTCCTCCTTTTTTACTGCTCTTATATTTTTCCGTTTATGGGGATAACAAAAGCCCTTTCTTCTGCTTAGAGACGAAAGGGCTTCTTTTCCGTGGTACCACTCTAATTCGCATCATGGTGCCCGAAAGAAAAATCCCTTCCTCCGCAGCCTGACGCGCACTTATGATTCTGTAACGGGAACTCCCGCTCCGGACTACTTCCTTTTTCAAGTGGTTCCCCCGGAGGACTCCAAGGCGAGTTAGGGATTTATCCCTACCGCCTCACACCACCCGGCGGCTCTCTTAAAAGGACAGAATCCTTACTATTCCTCTTCCATGTCTTTGTCTTATTGCTATTTTGCCGGGAAATGCAGAAAATATGCCATTTTCCCGGAAACTAGGGATAATTTTATCCTTTTTCCCGGCTTTTGTCAATAGTGCCTTTCTTCTAATTCAGCTCCTGTACCGGATTCAGGCCGCCTTCATCGAGATACTTGATGGTAATCCGGTCACCTGCTTTGAAACGGACGATTCCGATGAGCTTATCATTCGATAAATCCACATCAAAAATATTCTCATTTCCTTCTATACAAATATAATAATGAGTGGTTCCTTCCAGAACTATAGGGGAAATGGATTCAATCCTGCCGGAAGCTTCCTGATAAGCATCCGTGTTCTGGCTCACAATTCCGTTTGTACTCAGCAGCTCATTATAGCTCTTCTCACATTGCTGAATGGTATCCCCGATTGCCACCCACTGGTATTTCTGCACATTTACCATGGCATATTTCTTAACGAGGCCCGCCGCATCCTTCAGCGCCATAAAATAGGTCGGCTCATCCGCAATATTTAAAAGCAGGGGAAGGAAGATTTATACCCCAGATTCTGTACCTGCCCTTCCGCCGAAGACATGGCCGACATCTCCGTAGCGCCTTCCACCTTATAAAAACGGGTTTCCATCGTTCTCTGGTTCATCAGTACAAAGCCTACATTGGACTGATCCCCGTTAACAGAGGTAATACCGGTATATACCCAGACATCATCATCCAGAGCGATATAGTTATATCCATTGGTGGTCACCAGACAGTCCTTCTGTCCTAAAACGCTGTTAAAAAATCCATGCTGGTATATTCCATGATAATCATACAGCTGCATCAGCATCTCTGCGGAATACACCTTGTCTATCCACTGGGGAACATCCTGTATGTCATAATCCGTACATTCTCCGGTAATAGCATTACAGAGGACAACACGCCCTATGGTAACGCCTCCGAAAAGCCCGATATTAAATTTCTTCACAGGACATACCCAGTAGGGAACACCTTCATCATCGATTTCAAAGAAGAGCTGATCCCCGAAAATATAGGTAGGGAACTGAAAACGCAGATGACGGTACAGATTGCGGTTAAAATATTCGGATTTGGAATATTTGATTCCCTCCTCCAGCATCACACATTCCGTATCCTGTGTTGTCATATCAATGCGGATATACGCCGGAATACCATTTTTCTGATTGGTCAGCCACTTGACAGGACTCGCATATACAAGCGGGGTAACTCTTACCGGCACCCCATTGTAATTAAGCTGGGTATAATCATCCGCCACCTCAAACTGGGAAACGATATCTACCAGGCTGCCCATCTTACGATCGCCCAGCAGCGCTGCGGAGTCCTTATCCAGAAGCGGTATCGTCCGATAATCCACTTCCTTAATGTCATCTGTAAAATTCCTGTTTTCCAGCGCCAGCAGCTGCTGGTATTTCTTTGCATTTATGATGGGTGACGACAATATGCTTCCGATAATATATGCAGCCAGTATCAGCAGCAGCAGAATCCCCATCCACTTCAAGGGTTTATATTCCTTCAGACTGAGCTTCAAGGCTACGATTCCTGAGCCCGCCATGTCTTTTCCCGCCTTGCGGATGACATACAGGACTATCACCACGACAATAGCTGCCATGATAAAAAACCAGAAACCACTGGAATGAATATTAATGGCCGGCAGCGTAACATAATAATAGATAAACGCAACAACTGCGGCCAGAACACCCAAAATTGTGTATAATACACCTTTTTTCATATAAAATAATACTCCTCCCTGCCGGTCTTCCATTCCGGCAATCCCTTTCGTCAGCCTGTCCCGGCCTTTGAAACCGGACTGCTAACAAATTAATTCATTGTACCACATTATCCCATCTATAGCAATGCCTGGTCTGCGCCCGAAGCACGGGACAAATGGGGCTGCAGCCAGGTACTTTGCCCTTGTTTCTCCTCTTTGCGCATGATAAAATATATAGGAACAAATCACAAAAGAAGGGCAGATAATTCGATTGAATAATCCTTTAGTTTCTATTATTATTCCCATATATAACAGGGAACAGACGCTGGAGCGTTGTCTTTGCAGTATCATCAGGCAAACCTATCCCAATCTGGAAATTATCGCTGTCGATGACGGCAGCACAGATCACAGCCGCGTTATCCTTGAACGTTATGAAAAGAAAGATTCCCGTCTGCATGTTATTTACAAAAAAAATTCCGGCGTGTCGGAAAGCCGGAATTTAGGACTGCAGATGGCTAAAGGGGATTTCGTTCAATTTGTAGATGCGGATGACTGGCTTACCCGGGACGCCACTTCTCTTTTGCTGCAGGCAATGGAACCGGACACACAGCTCGTTATTTCTGATTATTACCGGGTTATAGGCAGACGAATCTGGATTAAGGGCCATATCCCCACATCCAGCTCCATGAGCAGGGCTGAATTCGCCAAATATATGATGAAATCTCCCGCCAATTTCTATTATGGGGTAATCTGGAATAAATTTTACCGGATGGATATCATCAAAGAAAATCAATTGTACTTTTCACACGACCTGGACTGGTGTGAGGATTTTAAATTTAACCTGGAATACCTGAAGTATACTTCCAATGTCCAAGTTCTGACCACGCCTTTTTATTATTATGTAAAAACAAAGGGAAGCCTGGTTGACAGCAAAATTGATCTCAAGGAGACTATACGCACTAAAAAGATTCTGTTCGGATACTACAAGGAACTGTATCAGATCCTGGATATGTATGAAGAGAACAAACTGAAAATACAAAGCTTCTATCTGGAATTTGCCCGGGACAAAGTCAAAGCTCCCGTATTGCCGGAAGCTCCTGTTTCGCCCCGTGCCGGAAAGTACAGGCATAAGGAAAAGTAACTGTTAATCCTGCTTTTCGTAAAGGAACCGTTCCGGCAGCTGCAGATGGAAGGATACCGCCAGATCACGGAAATTATCCGGTGTAATTGTCTGAAGCTTATCCGGTTTCATGGAAAGAACTTTAATCAGAATCTCCGCCGATTTTTCAATGGTATGCATCAGTCCGAAGGTCAGGTCAAAATTTTCACCGGAGCAGAACATGCCATGATGAGCCCAGATGACCGCATCATATTTCTCCATTAATTTTCCGGTTTCCAGTGCAATTTCCCTTCCTCCGGGAACCATCCATCCAATAACGCCGACTCCATCCGGAAAAACCACAGGGCATTCCGTAGCCATCTCCCACAGCTCTCTTGTGAAAATTTCATCCTTCAGGGGCAGGACGAAGGTGAGCGCAATCACATTCGTAGTATGCGCATGATATATGACTCTGTGTGTTCCGCTGCTCACTCTCTTCTTTACTTCATGGTTCATTAAATGGGTTGGCAGCTCACTGGTCGGCCCGCCGCCTTCCACAAGTCCCCAGCGGATACAATAATTTTCCCCTTTTTCATCTATCTCTATTATCGCAATGCAGGCTTCCGGATCCACAATGATATTACGGAAATACTTGCCCGTTCCCGTCACAAGGAAAAACTCCCCGGCAAGGTCGGGAACCTGGACTCCAATAGGCGTCCATACACTATGATCATTCAGGCGGTTCCTGATGCTCTCCACCTCTCCCGGCTTGATCCGATAGGACAAATTGCCGCCGTTTCGTTCATGCCAGCCTTCCCGGTAACCATCATCCGCCATCTTAATAAAATCCTTCACAAATTTAGATTCCAAAACCTTCATAACAGTCTCCTTTCCTGCTTCCCGAATATTGCTTTCTTTTCACTCTTTTTCTGTAAGCATCCTTATCATACACCCAAATCATTTATAAAACAACATATATTATGTTGTTTTTATTGTTTTTATTAAATTAATATATTGTTTTTATGATGTATTTCTTGTTTGACAAAAAAGAACCCGCAAACCCGTGCAGGAAAAGTTCTTATAATAAAAAGGGCGCCGAAGATATCCCCCAACATCTTCGGCACCCTTACCCCAATTTTGCTTTTCTTCTCTAAAAAAGACTTTATTCTTCGCTTCCTTCTGCTACTTTTGCCGCTCTCGCAGCAACTTCCTTCTCCTGAATATCGGAAGGAGCCTGCTCATAACGGGCAAATGCAAAGGAATAATCACCTCTGCCTCCGGTCATGGAGCGCAGATCCGTACAATATCCATACAGATCCGTCATAGGCACATCGGCCTCCACAATCTGCTTTCCGCCTGCGATAGGAGTCATTCCCAGCACACGGCCCCGGCGTTTGTTCAAATCTCCCATAACATCACCGGTGTACTGATCCGGTACCGTTACCTTAAGGGATGCAATCGGCTCCAGAAGTACCGGTCCGGCATCCATAAAGCCCTTCTTGAATGCCTGGATGGTTGCCATCTTGAATGCCATTTCCGAAGAATCTACAGGGTGATAGGATCCATCATACAGAATCGCTTTCACGCCGACTACCGGATAAGCCGCCAGCGGCCCCTTCTGAACGGATTCCTGAATTCCCTTTTCCACTGCAGGATAATAATTCTTCGGTACAGCGCCGCCCACAACCTCCTGGGCAAATTCATAAGGTTTCTCAAGATCACCTGAAGGTTCAAATTTCATCTTAACGTGGCCATACTGCCCATGGCCGCCGGTCTGTTTTTTGTACTTATATTCCACATCTGATTTTTTGCGGATGGTTTCACGGAAGGCAACCTTGGGCTGGCTCAGTTCAATCTCCACCTTATATTCATTAAGCAGCCTGCTTACCACAATGTCCAGATGCTGGTCACCCATACCATACAGCAGTGACTGATGGTTTTCCGAATCATTAACCACTCTCAGGGTTAAATCTTCATGAGTCATCTTTGTAAGGGACTGTGAAATCTTATCAATATCCCCTTTGTTCTTGGCTTTATATCTCTTGGAAGTATAAGGAACGGAAATTTCCGTCTTGCCGTATTCAATGGGTGTGCTCTTGGTAGACAGGGTATTTCCTGTTCTCGCGCCGGTAAGCTTGGCCAGAGCACCGATATCTCCGGCATGAAGCTCACTCACCTCAATCGGCTTGCTTCCCTGCATCACATAAAGCTTTCCGATTTTTTCTTCAATATCCTTATCATAATTAAGCATCTGATCGTCTGTTTTCAGGACACCGGAACAAACCTTAATCAGAGAATACTTGCCGATAAAAGGATCCACAATAGTCTTGAAGATAAAAGCACTCTTCGCCTTTGCAAAATCGAAATTCGCCTGGAAAATTTCCTTTGTTTTCATATTGATACCGGCATATTCCCGTCCCTCCGGGCTGGGGAGATATTTAACGATATCGTCAAGCAGGGTATAAATACCCTGTCCCAGAATATTGGAGCCCATGGACATGGGAACAATGGTTCCGTCATCGATATTGGTACGCAGGGCAGCCCTGATCTCCGCTTCGGAGAAGGATTCACCGCTGAAATATCTTTCCATGAACTCTTCACTTGTTTCAGCAACTGCTTCCATCAAGGTGTCACGGCAAATCTGAAGGTTCGGTTTATTATATTCGGGAATCTCACATTCCACGACTTCCTTGCCCTGCCATCTGTAGCCGGTCTCGGAAATAACATTGACATAGCCCACAAACTTCTCATTTTCACGGATGGGCAGATGGAAGGGAGCGATTTTCTTGCCGTAAAGGCTGGTCATGTCTTCCACTATCTGACGATAGGAAGCATTATCAATATCCATATCGGTTACGAATACCATGCGGGGAAGCTTATATCTGTCACACAGCTCCCAGGCTTTCTGGGTGCCGACTTCCACACCGGCCTTACCGGAAATAACAATGATGGCGGCATCCGCAGCGCTGACCGCTTCTTCCACTTCACCTACAAAGTCAAAAAAACCGGGAGTATCCAATATATTGATCTTCACACCTTCCCATTCAATCGGGACAACAGATGTGCTGATTGAAAATTTTCTCTTTTGCTCTTCCTTACCAAAATCGCTGACTGTATTTCCGTCAGTTACCTTACCCATCCTGGATGTAATTCCGGACAAATACGCCATTGCTTCTACTAAACTAGTCTTGCCTGATCCGCCATGTCCCAGAAGAACAACGTTACGAATCTTGTCTGTTGTGTAAATGTTCATACTGAATTCCTCCGTATTATGCGATTTCCGGGTTTTCTGTAAAAGTCCCCAATCCACTCAAAATCTCTTCCAGAACCCCATGGGTATATTTTACTAAATGTCGAAAATTTTTACAAGCAATTTTCAACATTTTATACAAGTTATTTTTTATCATCTTTTTCCAGCGGCTGCATCCAAGTCAGACAAACCTCTGAAAGCCCCGGAAATCAAGGAATTTTAGCCAAATCAAAGAGGAAAGGTCCGTCTGTCCGGGCGCAGATAAAAAAACTGAGTGAGCGGCTCCGTCTGCCCGGGCTCCCCCTCCGGTTC
>ENA-UOJP01002594-UOJP01002594.1-human-gut-metagenome-genome-assembly--contig:-C102-NODE-2594-length-13364-cov-58.813209_pt1 | contig 13364 bp, 19 predicted proteins | sample MGYA00242353_ERZ723900 | MGnify/ENA metagenome assembly ERZ723900
AGATCCGGATCTGCGGCCCGGAACGCAACAGCTATTCCAAAGCGGACCATGATGCTACGTTTATACGGAGTAAGGGGGAGGTATATGCTTTTTTAGGGAAGTAACAGACTTCCGGATCAAAAAGTGAGGGGGCTGTGGGAAATAGAGTCCGTCTACTCTATTTTTTCACAGCCCCTTTTCCGGCCGTTATCTCCATGCGGACCGGGTGGTTGAACTTCCGGGCTCTGTCTGCTGTGTTTATAACCCAGCGCAGAACTGATTTGACTGCTGGCAGACAGCAGCGCTGAGAGATAACGGTCCATGGAAAATGGTTTTATATTGTTGGTCGTTCCTGAGATACACAGACTGTAATTTACTACGCCACGGTAATCATAAATAGGGGCTGCGATACATCTGACGCCTAAAGCTATCTCTTCATCGTCTACCGCATAGTCCTGGCTTCGGAGGAAGGAAATCCAAAGCAAATAGAAGGCGGGCAGTTGGTTTTCCTGTATTCCCTGGGCGTACACTTAAAAAAGCGCACAAACATCTGCGAAAAATTACTGGGACTGTTAAACCCGCACATGCCTGCTATGGAGGAAATGCTGCTGTGAGGGCTGCGAAGAAGCATGGAAGCCCCCTGGGTTATTCTGTATTTCAGAAGGTACTGAATGGGAGAGGTCTGGATGGCGCGTTTGAAACACCGCAGGCACTCACGCTCTCCGATATCCGCAGCCCTGGCAATCCGGGCCAGGTCCAGATTTTCGTGGAAATGTTCATGGATAAAGCTTATCATTTTTTGGATACGCATATTATCCGTATTCGGAACTGGTTCCCTGGAATCCATTGCATGGGCATAGTACATGTAAAGGGAACAGCAGATACGGGACAGTTTTTCGCGGACCACGAACTCGTATCCCAATGGTTCGCCGGAAAATGCATCAAAGGCAGAGGTGAAGACGGCAGCGGGATTTCCCTCTCCGGAGTCTTCGGCAAGCGGGTCAAGCGGACAGCAGTCAAAAATCCTGCACTGAAGAAGCGGCGCCACATACCTCTTGAAAAATACGGAATCTTGCCCGCCGGTTACCAAAAGAGGGTGAAATACCAGGGAATGGAGTTCGCAAAGGGGCTCTGCGGCGGCAAAATGCAGTATATTGGAATTGACCACAGCGCCTTCTCCATGTTTTAGATGAAAGGTCTTACCCGGAACCTGCAGTCTCAGATGTCCGGACTCAACGTAAATAACTTCCAAATCCTCATGCCAGTGCCAGGGAACCACATCCCCGGCACTGTCTGTATATACAGAAGAATATCCTGCGCAGGGGAAGTCCGGCATCCCGTGGGGCTGCAGTTCCCTCCCTGCGCGGTTTAAATTCAGGGCACAATCCTGTAATGCCATGTCAATCCTCCGATTGGTCGTTTTTCTTATATTATAAGTCGAGATTTGGGTTGAATCAAGAAGGAAAAGACGATATTCTTTTGGTGTGTATTTAATATATGTTCTGCGCGCGGGAGGCTTCAGCGGGTCTTTTGGGTGCTTAGAAACAGGAGGATGAGATGTTTCAGCTATTACTTGTGATTATTTATCTGGCGTTTATCAGTTTGGGGCTTCCGGACGCACTTCTGGGTTCAGCATGGCCGTCCATGTACCGTGAGCTGGGGGCTTCGGTGTCCTATGCAGGCATTATCAGCATGATTATTGCCGGGGGTACCATAATTTCCAGCCTTTTCAGTGACAGGCTTATCAGGGCCTTTGGGACCGGAAAGGTTACTGTCATAAGCGTTGCAATGACAGCAGCAGCCCTGTTTGGTTTTTCTTCTTCCCATTCCTTTATACAATTGTGCCTTTGGGCCATCCCCTATGGCCTGGGAGCGGGAAGCGTGGATGCCGGACTGAATAACTTTGTGGCTCTCCACTATAAATCCCGCCACATGAGCTGGCTGCACTGCTTCTGGGGTATCGGCGCAACGGCCGGACCCTATATCATGGGCCTATGTCTGACACGAGGTTTTAAGTGGAATTCCGGTTATATGGTGGTGGGGGTGATTCAGATTGCACTGGTGGCCTGCCTTGTGCTGTCGCTTCCTCTGTGGAAGGTGAGGACGGAGGGAAGCAGCGGACAGGATGACACCCACAAGCAGATTACCATGAGAGAGGGGCTGCGGCTTCCGGGGGCAAAGGCGGTGCTTACTGCATTTTTCTGCTACTGTGCTCTTGAGGCCACAGCCGGTCTGTGGGCCAGCAGTTATATGGTGCTGCATAAGGGAATTGCCCCCCAGACAGCGGCAAAATGGGCTTCGTTTTTTTACCTGGGTATTACCCTGGGCAGGCTGGCCAGCGGTTTTGTCACGGACCGGGCGGGGGACAGGAACATGGTGCGCTGCGGTCAGCTGACCGCCTTTGCCGGAACTGTGCTGCTGTTTCTTCCGGCCGGTGACGGGGCGGTACTGGCAGGACTTATCATGGTGGGACTGGGCTGTGCTCCTATCTATCCCAGTCTGCTTCATGAAACGCCTGATAACTTTGGGGTGCAGTATTCCCAGTCCATGATGGGTATGCAGATGGCCTGCGCTTATGTGGGCTCCACTTTCATGCCGCCGCTGTTTGGGGTTGTGGCAGAGCGCATCAGCGTGACGCTGTATCCCGTGTGTCTGGTGGTATTTGTGGTATTGATGATTGGGATGACAGAGAGGATGGGGAGGGTTCAGGATGGAAAAGTTAATGGACTTACACATGCACAGCTATTACAGTGATGACGGCGAATTCAGTCCCGGGGAGCTGGTGAGACAGTGTGGCATGAACGGCATCCGTATCATGTCCATTGCGGACCACAACAGTGTGCGGGCAAACGAGGCGGGAAGACAGGCAGCCCTGAGGGCCGGGATTACGTATGTTTCCGGCATAGAGATTGACTGTACGTTCAGGGGGGTGAATCTTCATGTGTTGGGGTATGGAATTGACGATACAAGCCATGATTTTGCCTGTATTGAAGATAATATAAGCAGTCAGGCAGCGGCGGCATCCAGCCAGATGCTCTGTGCAACCAGGGAAATGGGGTTTGATGTGACAGCGGAGGATATGGCGGAGCTGGCCGGAGAGCATTACTGGAAGGACCGGTGGACCGGGGAAATGTTCGCAGAGGTGCTCCTGGGCAGGGAGGAATACAAGGACCATCCCCTGCTTCTTCCCTACAGGGTAGGCGGAGCAAGAGGCGATAACCCTTATGTGAATTTTTACTGGGATTTTTATTCTCAGGGAAAATGCTGTTATGTTAAAATGGAATACCCCCAACTGGAGGAGGTGGTTGATACCATACACAGAAACGGGGGATATGCGGTGCTGGCGCATCCGGGGGTTAACTTAAAAGACCGTGCGGAATTGCTGGATCCCATACTGGAGGCAGGAGTGGATGGAATAGAGGCATTCAGCAGCTACCACTCGGAGGAACAGGCCGCGTTTTATCATAAGGCTGCGTGCGGCAGATTCAGGATGATTACCTGCGGAAGCGATTATCACGGAAAGACAAAGCCGTCTATCTCCATAGGCGGCCATGGATGTACGGTCCCATATGAGGAAATGGTCCGGCAGCTGGGGCGTATTCTTGGGGAGAATGGTAAAAAATTTTCAGTGTAGGGAGTGTACCCCGCCATTGCCACTTCCGGTATTGATGCCTATGATGGGGATTCCGTGACCTTTCACTCAAATAGTGCAGTTTTTTTGTAATAAATTTCTAAAACCAGATGCGGATAGCTTGCCATTGTTTATTTCTAGTATAACTCGATTTTAATAAGTTTACATTATTATCCTGAAAACCAAGGGAAACGTGCGCCCAAAGCACGGACACGTAAGCCAAGAAATCAGATTACTACCAATGCTTAAATTGTAAGCTTATTTAAATCGAGTTATACTAGTCTATTATACACCATTTTGGCCGATTTGCGAAGTTTCCTATAAGGGAACAAAGAAGGGGCTGAAGCACCCTATTTAGTGCAGCAGCCCCTTTTTAATGGGGTGGAAATATTTCGTGCATAAAAAGCCGCATTTCGTGCGGAAACTGTTGGAAATATATAAAAACTGGTGTAAAATCCAGTTTAAATAAGTGTCTATGCACAAAAAACAAAAGAAGAGGGGATGTTTTGTGAGAAAACGGAAAAGATGTAGACAATTAGCAGGAAGGGCTGCCAGTCTTTTATTGGTAACTACTTTGATGGCGCCCAATATGGTGCCGCTGATAGCCTATGGGGCGGAGGCCATTCATAACAGGCCACGTTATGTGTCTTTTGCCAGGCCGACGGCTCTTACCCTGAACGAAGTAGGTATTAGTGACCTGGGAAATTCCGGGGGTGGTGATGGGGCTGGCAATGACAGCGGCTCCGATACCAGCAATGATTCAGGTAGCAGTAGCTCTAATTCTGATAGCAACGGTTCTGGCAGTGATGGATCAGAGTCAGGAGGCGGTTTTGAATCCGGCGGAGGCTCCGAGTCAGAGGGCGGTTCGGAGTCCGGCGGAGGTTCCGAAACCGGAGATGGTTCGGAGTCTGGTGATGGTTCCGAAACCGGCAATGGCTCCGAGTCCGGCGGAGGTTCCGAAACCGGCGATGGTTCGGAGTCCGGCGGTGATTCCGAAACCGGAAAAGAAGAGGAGTCCGGTGGTGCAGATAAAGAGACTGGAAGCAATACAGATGAAAGTAAGGACGAAACCAAGGAATCTACAGAAGAAACCGAAGAATCCAAAGAAGCGGATGAGAACGGCAGCCATAGCGGCGGAGCAGGCGGTAATCGACCTGCCGGACCTGATGTGCCAGAAAGTACAGAAGCAGAGCTGGAAACCTTACCTGCCGAGGTTCTTTCGAAGCCAGAGGATGAAAAGGAGGCCAGAGAACCAGAAGACTTTTATGATGACCTGATTGAAGAACCGGAAGGAGAGCTGGTCCAGTTTAATGAGCGATACCCTACCTACCAAACCGGTGACGGGGAATACATAACCGTTGTTGGCGGGTATTCCGGGCTTTATCAGGATACAAGCGGCGAGGCCCTTGAAGCCAACAACATGCTGACCGAGGCAGGTGTGGAGGATGAGGAAATATCCGTGGCCACGGGTTCCAATGCCAGAAGGATGAGAAGCATGGTATCAACCGGGACTACCTACCGGAACGAGAATGGACCGATGACCGTGCTCTTACCGGAAAAGATGAGCGGCGGGCGCGGGTATACCATCACAAAAGGCGGTGATTCCCTGGAAATCGTACCGGAGGGCGGAGATTATACCCTAAGCCGTGTGGGGGATAATGCAATCCGCCATAGTGATGTGTATGAGAACGTGGATGTCCAGTATACAATCTTGAATGGTACTGTGAAGGAGGATATCATCCTGCTGGAGAAGCAGGATAGGAATAACTTCTCTTATAAGCTTAAATCCGGAAGCCTTAAATTTAACCTGAATCCGTGAAACTGGTTGTTTTATGATGCTAATCCCAAATCGGATTGGCTTATTCTTGATAAATAGTTCTTCAAAGACAGTATTTTAATGTATCTGGATTGATTTTGGTTCCAAATGACGGTTAGGAACACTAGAAATCCTTTCAAAAGGGCATGCTTTCCCCTTGGTTTCTCAAAGGCTACCTGGCAGGATGACATTTATGACCGGAAATCCGCAACCAGCTCATTGGTCTCAAATTTGCCGGATGGCAGCCGCTCCATATCCATATCGGTCTTGATCTCGCTATGGAACTGCTCACATTCGCCGTGGGCATGGTAGAGTCCTATGACTTCGCGGTCCGTCATTCCAAGGTTTGTCCACCAGGTATTGACTTCAATGTCGCCTTCCAGAAGGAACTGGCCATATTTATCAATGGTACGGTTTATGATCTCGTACCCGGCACGGACGGTGATGGTTTTTTCCGTATCATCCGCTGTTTTATAGGAAACCGGTTTCCAGTCGCTGCCGATATAGACGGTTTTCCCTTCACGGGGAGTTTCGATATCTTGGCTGTATTCCTGTGCCATCTGCAGCCAGTCCTCTTTGCTTTCCCTGCGGAGGTTGCGTTTTATGACGAAATAACAGCCCGCTTCCACCAGGATACCGATATTCTCTGCGGCATCGTTTCCTGAATCAAGGCGGATCAGGAGCGGTTCATCCGTAATCTCCCTGCACATACGGATGGTTTCCCGTAAAAACTCAGGGGTATGCTTCTGGCAATGCTGTTTTCCTTCCCGGAGTTCACAGTTGACCAGATAGCCCTCCGTTCCAATATATGCCATTATCGGCGCATAGCCGTCACATCCCTTATAAGTTCTGGAGACACCCTGCTTTTTGGTCTTGGAATTATCAAAGGGCGTGACATCAATATCCACAGGCACATAACCGTTCGGGAGTTTTCCCGGTACAATGCCATTATCCCTGAGCATCTTGATGTTTTCCGCAAGGATATAAGAACGCATGGATGAGCCAATGTCATCCATCCGCTGGCGCAGCGTCTCCTCAGAAGGGATGCTTCTGACAATGCCAAGTGCGTATTTGTAAAAATCCGGGTCGTCATCAAACTCATGGACGGACTCATAAGCAGGTTTCCCCATGGTGAGAAGTCCGATATAAGTGAGCAGGACATCCCCGTTCTTGATCTGGTGCTGTGAACGGTTTGGGGTGACATCCATACGGTTGCACCGCTTTACGAAGTCGCTTTTGCCGAGAATGGCACCGACAACTGCAAGGCCGCTGGCTGGGATGATCCGCTCATTGGTAAACTCAATTTTTATCTTTTTCATGATGACTGCCTCCATAGTGCCAACCAGTGAGAGGAACTTTTTCCCTCACATCATCAGAGAGGACAAGCAGTTTTGAAGCTGCCTGTCCTCTCTCCATTTTTAGGAGGTTAGCCCATGAAAACAAGCAATCTGAGAAAGTATTACTACCCCTACTACACTGAGGATGTGTTTGTGGAGGTCAGCGATGAGGTGGCGGAGGCCATGCTGCTGTCTGTCCGGGAGATGGAGAACTATTACCGCCGGACTTGCCGCCACAAGGCGTACTACTCGCTGGACGCCTATGACTGGACGGAGAACTATGCGCTGGAACACAGCCCGTCCCCGGAGGAAGTGCTTGTGCTTCAGGAGGAACAGGCCGCCCGTGACCGGCTGCTGTCCATGCTGGATGAAGCCCTCTCCCAGATCACGCCGGTGCAGGCCCGCCGCGTCCGCAGCTACTATCTGCGTGGCTTAAATTTTCCCGGAATCGCACAGGAGGAGGGCATCAACAAGGATGTGGTCTGCCGCTCCGTCCACGCCGGTTTGAAGCGCCTGCAAGAGTATTACAGCCGCCGGAACCGGGTGGAATGAGGTGCGGCCTATGCAGACTGTCAACCTGAAAAAATACTATTACCCGCTGTTTACCAAAGACACATTTGTTGAGGTTTCCGATGAAGTGGCCGAGGCCCTTTTACTCATGCACAGGGAGGAAAACAACCGCATCCGAAAGATGTATTACCACAAGGCATATTTCTCCCTTGACCGGGAGGACGGGATTGAGAATGACGCGCTGTGCGGATTTGAAAAATCCCCGGAGGAAATTCTCATGGAGCAGGAGGAAGAACGGTTTTTCCTGCTGACGCTGGAACGATTAGAAGAAGCTCTGTCCTGTTTAACGCCCACGCAGGCCCGCCGCATCCGCGCCCGGTATCTGTCCGGCATGGCAATACAGGAGATTGTCGCCAGCGAGGGCATGAGCGTCAGCGTTGTTTCCGAATCCATCCGCAGCGGATTGAAGAAGCTGCGTACTTACTTTGACAAAAAGAAATGGAGGGAATTTGAAGAATGAAATTTATACAAAGCGAATTGGAACTGATCTATCAATACGCCATGCCGGATAAGGACGCGATCCTGACGGAATTGCGGGCTGTCCGGCGGGCGGCAAAAGAACCGCTGACAAAAGCGATTGTGGAGAACACCATTGACAAGCTGCTGGAGGTGCCGGAACCGGAATGCAGTCATTTTATTGCAGGTGTAAAAGCCTGCTTTAAGGGAGAAAACGGCCAGCCCAGCCCTGACCGGCTGACCGAAGCCGGAATACAAGAGCCGCCACTGTTGGGGAATGACCTGTTCGGGATGGAGCGCAGCCTGCCAAGCACACGGCACATGGTTGTACTGGACATCTTAAACTCCAACAGCCCTGTGGGAACACCCGGCGAGCGTTACCGCTTTTTCCTCTCTGCCGAGGGCTATAAAAATGCCAGAGCCAGCGCCGAGCGGGGAGAAATCAAGATTATCAGCCATGCCACCGTTGGTGCGTGGCGGTTTTATCACGACAAAAAGCTGACCCGCCCGGAACGATGAAAGGCGCTGCCTATGAAAGAACTGAAAAAATTACAGACGGAGCAGGAAAAGGTACAGCGGGAAATCCGGCAGTTGGAGAACCGGCAGAAAATCCTGTTGAACAAACAAACCGATGCCGAGCGCAGGGCGAGGACGCGCCGCCTGATCGAGCATGGCGCAATTCTGGAAAGCGTCTTTCCCTCTCTTGCCGGTCTGCCCGGCGAGGAAGTCAAGTCGTTTTTGCTGTCACTCTTCCGCCTGCCGGGAGTGCCGAAGCTGCCGGAAGGCAGGCCCGAAAGCCCGGAAACAGAGGTACTTTGAAAAACTAACGGCGCACTTATACACCGTTGCCGGTGTCGTGCGCCCTGCCGGGGGCTATTGCGCTCTCCGAGCGCGATGGGGAGCTACACTCCCCAAACCCCTTGTGCGCCCCGTCCAGCATGACACCCGCCCTGCGTCTGTCATGCTCCACGGAACCTATATATCCCCACCCGAAAGGAGGCTGTACCAATGGATTTCTGCCATTTTCCCGTTAAGATCGTCAAGCGCAGCGAGGGCCGGTCTGCCGTAGAAGCTGCCGATTACCGGAGCAGGACGAAGCTGACAAACGAATGGGACGGGCAGACCCATGACTATACCCGAAAGCGCGGCGTCATTCACACCGAGATCATGCTGCCGCCCAATGCCCCGCCGGAATTTTCTGACCGCGCTGCCCTCTGGAACAGCGTGGAGCAGATCGAGAAAGCAAAGGACAGCCAGCTTGCCCGTGATATTGAAGCATCCCTGTCACGCGAACTATCCAGAGAACAGCAGCTTGCCCTTGTCCGCTCTTTTCTGAAAGACAACTTTGTGGACAAGGGGATGTGCGCCGATTTTGCCATCCACGACAAAGGGAACGGCAACCCCCACTTCCATGTCCTGCTGACCGTCCGCCCCCTGAAAGAAAATGGCGAGTGGGCTGCGAAGTGCCGCAAGGTATATGAGCTGGGCGCACAGGGCAACCGCATCCCGGACGGGAAAGGCGGCTGGAAAAATCACAGGGAAGATACCGCGGACTGGAACGACAAAGGGAATGTGGAATTGTGGCGCAAAGCGTGGGCGGACTATGTGAACCGGGCGCAGGCGGCTATCGGCCTGTCAGACCGGATAGACCACCGCAGCTATAAGCGTCAGGGGATTGATAAGATTCCTTCCATCCATCTGGGCGTTGCCGCTTTCCAGATGGAGAAGCGCGGCATCCAGACCGAGAAAGGGAATGTCAACCGGCAGATTGCCGCCGACAATAAGCTGCTGAAAGAGATCAAGGCCCGCATTACCCGGCTTTATAACTGGTCTAAGGAAGAAGCCGCCAGACCGCAGGGCAAAGACAGCATTACGACGCAGCTATGGCAGGCGCAGCATGAAATGAACCGTAGCGCGGCCCATTCCAACTATGGCAAGGCCAAGGCATTAAAACAGAGCGCCGCCCTGTTCAATTTCTTGCACAGCAACGGGATCACTTCCATGCAGCAGCTACATGAAAAAATCTCCGCCATGAATGGCGCTTATTATGATTTGCGCGGCCAGCTCGTCAGCGGGGAGCGCCGGAGAAAAAAGCTGGACGAACACCTGAAAATGTGGGCGCAGTATGAGAAGCACAAGGGAACCCGCCGCCAGCTTGACTAAGTGAAAACCAGCAAGCGGGAACTATTTGAGCAGCGTCACAGCGCGGAGCTTGCTTTGAATGAAGCCGCCGCCCGGTATCTGGAAAATCTGAAAGCTGCCGGCGAGCCGATCACCCCGAAGAAATGGCAGGCCGAAATGGATAAGTTGTCGGCGCAGAAAGGTTTGCAGTACCAGCAGATGAAAGCCATGCGGGAGGAAATCAAGGCCGTGGAGAGCTTGCGGAAAGTCGCCGAGAAGCTGGAAAAGGAGCAGCCCGACCAGAGCAGGAAAAAGGAGGATCACGAGCTATGAGCATAGCAAAACCGCCGTACAGAAAAATTCTCCATACGGCGGCCTGTGCTTTCATTTTCCGAACAAATCGCTGTGTGTTCCGGTGCGGGCCAGTGTCAGTACCAGCACATCGTCCTCAATGCGGTAAACCAGCAGCCAGTCCGGCTGAATGTGACATTCCCGGTGTCCTATCCAATCGCCGGACAGCGCATGGTCTTTGTTTTTCTCTGGCAATGTTTCGCCCCTCGATAATGCACGGATAATATCATCCAGTAAATCAATATTGAGGTGCCGCTTCAATGCCAGCTTGTAGTCTTTTTTGAACTGTGTCGTCCAAACAATATCACGGTTCATCGTTTCAGCTCCCGGAGTGCTTCTTCTACATCGGAGTAGTGCTTCACGCTGGGATCACGCGCGATACGTTCTGCTTCCAGCATGGCGGCAATGGTTTCCTTGTTAGGCTGTTCCAGCCGGACTTCAAAGGGAAAACCGCCGACACGTAAAGACTGACGCAGGAACACATTGATTGCGGTTGTCAGGTTCATGCCTAACTCGCCATAAAGCGTTTCGCACTGTTTTTTGATGTCGCTGTCCATGCGGACGCTGAAATTTGTCGTGCTTGCCATAGTATCAACCCCTTTCGCATTTCATTGCACTTATATTATATGCGAATTGCAATGCAAAATCAACTCAACAGCCATGAAATTTACAAATTTTTAAGGAGGACTCAATGCAGAAAGCAATTTTGATGATTATGATAACCATTCAAATCCCGGTGCCGCCTATGCCGCCCGCGCCAGCAGGCGCAGAGCAACCGGAGCCGGTTTTTGCAAAAGAGCAGCCGCCCGTGTGCCGCTGCCATGTGCGCTATGGCAACCGGGCAGCGTGACAAAATCCCCGTCATGGACTACCGGCAGTACCGCAGGGCGCGGCGACTGGTGCATGAGTGCTGTAATTACGATTGCGGCAACTGCCTTGCGCTGGACGATGGGGAGGAATGTGTCTGTGTCCAGAGCATTTCCTACTCCCTGCTGTGCCGGTGGTTCCGGGCGGCGGTGCTGCCGCTGGATAAGGAACTGGAAACGGCCCTTAAAATGCGGACAGGCCCCCATTACAGACCCAAAGAAGCAAACCTATGTCAGACAATCGAAAATATTATTACCTGAAACTGAAAGAAAACTATTTTGATGATGATTCCATTGTCCTGCTGGAAAGTATGCAGGACGGGATTCTGTATTCGTATATCCTGCTCAAGCTGTATCTGAAATCGCTGAAACATGGCGGCAAGCTCCAGCTTGACGAGAACATCCCGTACACGCCCCAGATGATTGCCACCCTCACCCGGCAACAGGTGGGAACCGTAGAGCGCGCCCTGAAAATCTATTTGCAGTTGGGGCTTGTGGAGGTTATGGCGAATGGAGCCTATTATATGAGCAATATAGAACTCCTGATCGGACAGTCCTCTACCGAGGGAGAACGAAAAAAGCAGGCGAGAATGGCGTTGCAGGCGCAGAAAAAACGTGGTGGACAAATGGGCGGACATTTGTCCGACATTCATCCACCAGAGATAGAGAAAGAGATAGAGTTAGAGATAGAGAGAGTTAGAAAAGGGACAGACCGCCCGCTCCTATGGACGTTACCAAAATGTGATTTTGTCTGACAAAGACCTGTCGGAACTGCAAGAGGAACTCCCGGACTTGTGGCAGACCTATATTGACCGGCTATCCGAGTATATGGCATCTACCGGCAAGCAGTATCAGAACCATGCCGCCACCATTCGGCGCTGGGCTGCCGAGGACAGAAAGAAAGCAGCGCCGCCCATCCGGAACCGGGATTACAGCGTAAAGGAGGACGAAACCGTATGATTGAGATTACCACAGAAATCCGCGCCATCATTGACAAAGCTGCCGCCGATCCGACCCTTGCCGGGGATGAATACATAGACCCGGCTGACGGGCTTATCCACTGTAAGAAATGCGGCGGCAACCGGCAGACCGCTTTTCCCTGTTTTGGGAAATCCGGCTATTTCATGCCCCGCTGTATCTGCCCCTGTCAGGCCGAAGCAGAACGCCAGCGCAAGGAGGCGGAGGAACAGCGGAACCGCATGGAGAGTATCAAGCGCCGGAGGGCGCAGGGACTTCAAGACCGCTATCTGTACGATTACACCTTTGCCAACGACAACGGGAAAAATCCGCTGATGAAGAAAGCCCGCGCCTATGTGGAGCATTGGGATGAAGCCTACCGGGACAACACCGGCCTGCTACTGTTTGGGGATGTGGGAACCGGGAAATCCTTTTTCGCCGGTTGTATCGCCAATGCGCTGCTTGACCGGGATATTCCGGTGCTTATGACGAACTTCCCCACTATCCTGGACCGGCTGACAGGTATATTCTCCGAGGACAGGGTGGATTTTATCGCCAGTCTGGGAATGTATGACCTGCTGGTTATCGACGATCTGGGCGTGGAGCGTAACACCGAGTACGCGATGGAGCAGATGTTTACGGTCATTGATGGCCGCTACCGCAGCCGCAAGCCCATGATTATCACAACCAACCTGAAGCTGGAAGAAATCAAGAACCCGCCCGATCTGGCCCACGCCAGAATCTATGACCGCATACTGGAATGGTGTGCGCCCGTCCTCTTTTCCGGCAGGAATTTCCGGGAGGAACAGGAGTAAGCCACGAAAGCGGCGGCAAAGGGGATTGTAACCCAAAATTGAACCGAAAACCTGATTGTTTGGACAATTACCCCGCCGCCACCGGCGGGCTGTCCGGGAAAGGAGTATATGACCTTATGAGCAATGAGAAAATGACCCAGAACACCACAGCAGCGCCCGCGCCGGAGGACAGACCGGCGCTTGTGAAGAAGATCGGGAGACCGGCCTATAGAGTGTCATTCCATTTCAGCACCACCAGTACCGAAAACATGAGCGACAAGATTAAACGGCTGATTAAACGGGATATGGGCGCATAACGCGCTCATACCCCCGTAAAATCTTTTTTGAAAAAATCCGCACTATGTCCTTGACAAACGGAACGAAAGGGATACGTCTATGAATACACGTATGACAAGGACAACCGTCAGGTGGGATTTAAGAACCCGCTGGAGGAGACAATCATGGCCGCCTATGACCCGGGAAGCC
>ENA-UOJP01002595-UOJP01002595.1-human-gut-metagenome-genome-assembly--contig:-C102-NODE-2595-length-13352-cov-15.251184_pt1 | contig 13352 bp, 15 predicted proteins | sample MGYA00242353_ERZ723900 | MGnify/ENA metagenome assembly ERZ723900
AGTATTGAAAAACAGATAATATATTTAGAATTTAGAAAAAAGCATTTTGAAGTTTTAGGGGATAATAGAGGATTTGAATTTATACTCTCATTTTTCTTTGGAAGTTCATTTACAGGAATTGTTAATTATTTTTCCAAAGACAAAACAAGCAACGTGCTTTTTATGGTAGTACCTATAGTACTTGTTTTAATATATTTTGGGACACTTATATCTCATAAAATAAGTTTTACTAAAAAACTTATTTCTGCAATTGAAAAAAACATATTAAATAAGGGTCAAAAATAATTATGGCGGACAAAAAAAGTCCGCCATTTGATATATTTTACCCCACAATCAGATCAAGGATTTCCTTTGCAAAGGTAATCACAATACCACCGGCAAGGGTAAGAAAGCCGTTGGCTCTCTGAGAGGGATCGTGGGACTGAAATGAAAGCCCGACTTGCACGATACCCCAGCCGAGAATAATAATACCTATTGCACGGATAATACCAAAGATAAAAGTGGATAAGTTGTTGATAACCGTAAGCGGATCACCGTCCGCAAAGGCGATCATATTAAACGAAAAGCAGAGTACAAATGCTGTGATGACAGCAAGTATTCTGCTTTCTTTTTGTTCTGCTTTGCGCAAAGATGATCTGTGCGCTTTAAGCAATTTTCTCATTGTTCTTTTCCTCCGTTTCAAATTCTTTTTCAAGTTCAAACTCCGCCAAGAGCTCATACCCGTAATCGGGTACATTGATCTCTTCAATTTTGTCAGCAGAAATATTCAGCATAGAGATTGACAAGCTGTTCCCGTCTACAGCATTGTGGATATACGGCGCTGCGCCGCCGTCCTCTGTCTGTTTAAACTTCGGGTGCTTAAAAATATCATATTTGAAATCCAGTATAGGTCGCTCACCACGGATAAACAGAATGGCATACTTGTTGTCAAGCATTCGCACCTCATCAGGCGTCATCAGTTCTCTGCCCGTGTTCTGATAGTTCGTTGAGTAGTTGCCGTTCCTGCCCATACTTTTGCCGTAGGTGTTTGTGTCAATCGTTTCCTTGCCGAGCAGCTCGGAAACATATTTGTGCGTGCTCTGCTCGTTGCCGCCGAGATACAAAAATTCATCGCAGTTGCCTACAATAGACTCCCATTGCTTTTCAAACAGCGCTTTGAGCTGCGCCATATTTTGTATGATGATGGATACCGAAACGCCTCGGGAACGCATTACAGCAAGTATCTTGTCAAAATCATCGGGCAGAGAGATGTTGGCAAATTCGTCCATCAGAAAATGGACGGGTACGGGCAATGCGCCTTTGTAAACGCTGTCCGCCGTATAGAACAGCTGCTGAAAAAGCTGCGTGTAAAGGATCGAGATCAGAAAGTTGAAACTTGTGTCGTTATCGGGGATCACGGCAAACAAAGCCACTTTTTCCTCACCGAGACTGCCGAGATCAAGCTCGTCAACTGAAGTTAAGGACGCAAGGCTTTCCAAATTGAACTTTTCAAGCCTTGCCGCAAGCGTGATCTGAATGGATTTTAAAGTCTTTGCAGAGCCGGAATGATAAGAGCGGTAATATTTGAGCGCAATGTGTTCGGGATTTTTTCGCTCCAGCTCATAAAAAAGCATATCCAGCGGACTGAAAGACTGCTCCTCCTCATCTTCGATCTCTCCGGCTTGCAGCATTTCCATTACCATAGCAAAGTTCTGTTCTTCCTCCGGCGCTTCATAGCGCAGATAAAAGATCAGAGCGAGCAAAAGCATCTGTGCCGCCGTATCCCAAAACGGATCGTTAGTTTGAGAGCCTTTCGGTGTAGTGCTTTTGAAAATATTGGTAACAAGGCGCTGTACATCATTGTCTGTTTTCAGATAGACAAACGGATTATAGCAGTCACTCTGTTCCATATTGATCAGATCTAACGCAAGCACCTTGTAGCCTTCGGATTTTAACAGCGAACCGCAGTCACGCAAAATCTCGCCCTTTGGGTCGGTTATGACGAACGAGCAGTTGCATTGCATAAGATTCGGCTTGGCATAAAAGAAGGTTTTGCCTGCGCCCGATCCGCCGCAAACCAGCGTGTTCAGATTTCGCCGGTGCTTTTTGGCGTTCAGACCGATGCAGACATTCTGCGTCATAATCTTGTTGTTGCTTTCCGGCTTTTGGCGGTACTTTTTGTTTACCGTGTTCGCATTGCCCCATTTTGCAGAGCCGTGTTCTTCGCCCCGTCTGTAGTTTCTGAGACTTGAGAGAATCACGCCGATAACCAGCCCATAGATCAAAAGCAAAATGAGGACAGTTTTTAGGCTGTCCTCACAAAGCTGTAATTCAAAGGGGTGATTGATTGCGTTTGAAAGAGCGGGTATAATCTCTGCAAGACCGCCGTCTACAGACGGAGCGATACATAAGCCGAGCCAAACAACGGGCAGTACGCCAAATAGGCAGAGTAAAAGCACCGCTTGCTTATTGTTCTTACCTCGCAAAGCATTCAGACCTTTCTACGACCTTAAACTTTTTGAGCGGCGCTTTGCCCACCTTTACGATCAACTCGTCAACGGCGTCCACGGCTTTGCCTTGGCGCATCAAAGCGGTCTTTTCATCGTTTAGGGCACGGATCAGAATACTCTGTTCATCATCGTCAAGGGCAAGATAGTATCGTTCCTCTTTCATACAGAGTCCCTCCCTTATCTCGCAGGCTCTTTCTCAGCCTTTTCCTTGTTCTTCTGCATCTGCACATAGATGTCTTTGCCGATGAAATATACGCTGTCATTCGCCATCGTCAGCATCGTGCGAACATCTTTGTTTTCTTTTCCGTTCCACATTGCTTTGGCGCTGTCCACATTGATGTCGCTGTTGTCAATGCCGTATTTCTCGCAGAGCATATAGGAAGCACATATCGCAGAGGGCAGGCATTCCGTGCGGTTGTACTCGTCGCTGCTTTCAGCGATCTCAGAGAGTGAAAGCTCCCTGGATATATCCTTAAACAGCGAAACGCCGTCCGAGTGTTTCTTGACAAGCAGCGTTTTGTTGTCTGCGTCATAAAACGCCACCGAATTTTCAATCGGCAGTTCATCAACAGCCGCTTTTTTCAGTGCGGTTGCGTTCAGCATTGCCCTCACAAGCGCCTGCGGACTTTTGTCAAACGACTTGGCAGGCTTCGGCTCGGCATTGGTCTGCGAAACATCAAATACATATTTCACATTGTACGCAGTCCGCTGATTGCCCTCATCGTCTATGAAATCGTGCGGCTCAAGGATCTGAATACCTTTTTCGCCTTTGTTGACGGACGCTCCGAGTTCGTTCCACGAATCCGCTGACTTAAGCTGCGTTGCGTCCGGTCTCTGCGCCATAATGAGCAGGGTGTTGGAAACGGTGTATCTTTCCATATGGGACTGAAAGCGCAGGTAGTCCTTAAACTTATCCGAGTCCTGCATAATCTCCGTAATGGAATGGTCTATGGTCTCATATGCCGCGTCTTTTTCGGCTTTCTTGCGTGCGGCATATTCCTCTTTGGTTTCACGCTTTCTGAATGTGCGCTGTTTTGGTCTGTATGCCATAATCATCTCTCCTTTGTTTTCGTTTTCTTGGCATTGATCTTTGGTTGTTCGTGCGTAATCTGTTTCGCCTCTGATTTGCCGGCAGACTTGGCATCGAAAGCGGGTTCGGCTTTATCCGATTCTTTCTGCTCCTTGTTCTTTCTGATAACCTCTCTGTAGCCGTCAAGCTGCTTTTTGACGGAGGGCTTTTTGGCAGTACCCTCATCAGATAAGGTGCCGACCTCTGTTGAGTTTCTCTCTGACGGAGGGCTTTTTTCCGTTTTCGAGAGCGTAGGGTTTGCAGCGTTCTTGTCCTTTTGAACAGGTGCCTGTGCTTTTTCATCGAAAAGAATATCAAGCTCGGACTTTTGCGGCTGATCCTTTTCGGCAGCCTTGCGGTCTGAAGATTTATCCTCCTGTGCAAACAGTTCACCGAAAAATTCCTCGTTTTCGCCCTTGGTTTCCTGTTTACCGCCTGTTTTATCTTTTCGGCTTTCAATGGCTTTTTCGGATTCCTTGACGATTGTGCCCTTATCCACTTTGGTAAGGTCAAACCTGTCCATAATCCTTTGAATTTTGGATGCGTCCTCGGCTCTTGCAATGATGTCTACAAGAGAGTTTCCGTCCTTGTTGTTTTTATCTCTGAGGACAGTATAAAGCACACCGTATTTCTTGGCGTGCTTTGTAAACTCCTTGAGGTCTTTCTTCTGCACGGTAAAGACTTTCAGTTCCTTGCCGGATCGTATCATCTTGGAAAGCCTTGCCTTGCCCTTGGTCTGCTGTTCATTCTTAAGCGCAGAGATCAAAAGCAGAGCCATGTTCTTTGCGGCTTCACCTGTAACCTTGGCTACAACTTCAAAGCCTTCAAGCGACAGTCTGACAACCTGTTCGGCTGCGTCACCTGAGCTGTTCATTTTGTTTCACCTCTTTTCCTTTTTGTTTTTCCTCTACTGCAAGGATCTGCTCCACATTCTTTTCGATCACACCGGAACGCTCGGCAATGTCCTTGCAGAGAGATAACGCCCTGCGGAGCGTTTTCAGCCTGTCTGAGATTTCCGAGATCTGCGCCTTGTTCTTTGAAAGTTCAACCTCGCTTATGTCCTTGCGGCGTATTTTGTTTCTCAGGTGTTTTCTTTCCTCTGTTAAGGTCTTGATCTCATTCTCTACAGACTGTGTATATGAGAAAAGCTGCCCGGAAGTATCAATGTGATGCTTACCGAGCAGCTCTGCCTCCTGTGAATATTGATCCAACTTCATCAGATCCTCACGCAGAAGATAATGAAGTCGATTGTATTCCCGCATATTCTGTTTTTCTTTCGATTTGTTAAAGTAGCCCAGCCGATAGCAGTAGTAAAGATACAGGTTATATAAACTGCCCTTTACTTTGCGTGGATCGAAATTCTTAAACGGTACATACTGTTTCTGCTGAAACGGTTTCATATTTAAGCCCATATACAGATCATTTTCTTCAATGCGTTCTTGTATGCGGGTGTTTGTATAGTCTGCTCCGAGCCGGTAAAGGCGGATCGGTCTTTCCCAGCCGAGCGGCGTGACCGTCCAGTATTTCAGATTCGGACTGATCTTGTACTTGTAGCCCATAGAAGAAAGATACCGTTTAAACTCCGTCATCGTCCGGCTGTGTTCGATTGCCTCATCAATGGCGGCACGGGCAAGGTTTTGTCTTGTAGGGATGCCTGCCCGTTCCTTTGTTGTTTGGTATTTGTCTTTGTAAGTGACATAATCCGGCTCTTTGTTTCTGTCCGGGTTTTCGATTACGGATAAGCCGTACTCTTTACAGATCTCATCTGCTATATGGCGGAAATAGAACCACGCCTTTTCCTTGTTGGCTAACATTTTACCGTCAACAAGAGAAACAGAATTGATGACATAATGACAATGCAGGCATTTTGTGTTTAGGTGCGTTGTAACAACGATCTGAAATCTCTCTCCCCAAACCCTGTTTGCAAATTCAATCCCGATCTGATGGGCTTGCTCCGGCGAGAGATCATCGGTATCTTTAAAACTGATATATCCGTGGTATGCCTGTATGCCGTCTGTCTTGTTGTACTGCTGCTTGACTGCAACGAACTGATCACGGGCTTTGTCGGCGTTACAGTTGATGCCTGTCACAAAATATTGCCGCTCCGTTTTTTCTTCGTCCTTGGCGTACTCCAGCGCATCTTTCAGCGCCTGCCATTCGGTGTCGGAAAATTTCGGCTTGCGTGTCTTTTCCTCATCTTCGGCATAATCGATCACACGGTCAAGTCTGTCCGTTACTTTCCACAATCTTGTTACCGCCATTTATCGTTATCCTTATTCGGCGTGATATATTTTTCATACAGATCAGCCTTTAGTTTTTCCACGCTGTCGATTGCTTTGTTGAGTTTTGGAACATCAATAAAGTGCAAAGCGTTTGCCTTTGCCGAGAGCTGATGCAGACTGTTGCTCATTGAGGACAGATAACGCAGGGCGTCGTAAAACTCCTTGTCGGGTTTCGGTTTCGGCTGAAAGCCAAGCACCAAAAGACGAACGAGTGCGGAATCCGAAAGGCAGCAGATCTGAGCCTTTCGCTTGAGCATTTCATTTTCCTCCTTGTTAAAGCGGAACTGCCTTATGATGTTTCTTTGCATTTTTCTTCCTCTGCTTTTCTGATTTCTTCTCTGATCTCAGCCTGACGTAATTCTTTCTCGGTATCTCTGTTGATCTGCACAAGGCACATCGTAAAGATTCCGGCTACTGCGCCGACTAAAAATCCGATCATAAACATACAAGCGTTCATTTCGTTTACCTCCGTTTTTCATATGAGTTTGTTAAAGGGTTTTAGGGATTTATCCCTAACCGGCATTTACTGTTTGGAATTACGAATGTAATTACAAACAGTCTGCTGGTTAAGACAACGCAACGGTTGCGGCAAACGCACTTTTTACCGTTCCATATCCTTTTTCTGTCTGCGGTTATCTCTGATAACGGCGATTTCTCCGTTCGTTCTGCGGTAGAACTTATCGGGCTTTTCAAATTCTTTGAAATACTTGTCAACAAGCTCCTGCGGTATATCCTCATAGGCGTCTTTGTCGCTTGGTGCGTAGCAGACAAGGAAGTTATCGGCAACGATCATATCCAACAACGGCGTTACCTCACGGATATAGCAACGCTCGATCTTCCAGCCGTCCGAGCCGCCCTGTTCGTCACGCATATACCGTTCCAAGCGCACAAGCGGATCGCTTTTATCCACCGATGAGGCATATATCGAATAGCCTCCCATACCGGACTGAAACGCTTTATTGTTGCTGCCGATCACATAAGTGCGTGATGCCAAAGGATACTTTTTATCAAAGCTGTCCTCGGTAAAAGTGACATATCCCGCTAAATGCCTGCCCTCGTTTTCAGCCTGTCTGAACAGAGCCTTAAGCTCGGAATAGGGCATATCCCTTTCGTAAATTTCCGTCTTTTGTATCACTCGGTTGAGCGTATGACCGTCCTTAACACCGTTTCGGTTATACAGTATTTCGACCTCATCATCGGGAAATTCGATACTGGCATACTCACCGCCAACGGCATTTTTGATTGCCTGTTCGTTCACTTCAATCTGCGTGATTTTCGGTTTCTGATTTGGCTCAACGAGCAGGGCATAAACTTTGTTTTGACTGTTCATTTTGAGTCCTCCTTATATATTTAAAAGGGCGCTTTAACCCTTTTTGGATAAGCAAAAAGTCATTGACATCCTTTCCGAGCGGAACGGGTCTGTCAATGACTGTTATATCTTTCGGTAGTATGATCTTTAATGCTTTTGTGGCGAGCCTTCCTGGTTCATCGTTATCAAGATGAAGAAATATCGTGTCTGTCTGCGGGTACTCCCGCAAATATTTTGCAAGGGCAATCGGCACTTTGCTGTCCTCGATTTGCTCTTTTGGCTGGTACACACCCGACAAGGAAAGCAGCGTATGAACCTGCCAGTTCTTGTTTTGCAGTTTGAGCAGAGCGGCATAAGACAAAGCGTCTATAGCGCACTCAAACAGGTGTATCGCTTGCTTTTCGCCGCCAACCAGCCGGAAAGAATATTCCTTTGAACTGCCTGTGCAGTCGCCCATAATCCTGCTTTCATTCAGCGAACGATATGCCGCATACTTGGCTTTACCTGACGGATCGTAGCCGACAAAGATTGCGTTTCTGAACACTTTTCCTGTCTTTTTGCTCTTATACAAGCCCTCATAAACAAGATTATTTTGAATGCAGCATTCCACGATTTCCCCGTCAATTCCTCTGTCTCTTTGCAGATAAAGCGCAAGGCGGCTGTTGTCCTCAGCCTTTTCGGGAAGTATGAGTTTTCTTGCTTTCGGTACGGTCAACGGCTTTTGATAGATCGGTTTTTGCGCAGCCGTTTTATTCACCAAAACCTCCACCGCATCGGTGAAATCCATACCCCTTACCTTAACAAGAAAGTCAAGGGCAGACCTGCCTCCGATCCCTTTTGACCACCAAAACCATAAGCCGTTTGAGATCTTTAAGCTGTCATGTTCTCGTGTAGAATACATACGCTCATTGATCTTAACAAGCTCTCCCGGCTCATAGTTTTCAAGATAAGTGAGCAGATCGATCTGCTTTATCTCTGCAAGGAGTTCCCGTGGGTAATATGCCATATCCTCACCGACTTTCCTTTTCTTTATCGGCTCGTATTTTAAGATATTCCGTCTGCTTTTTAATGGCAAGATCATTGCTTTGCCTTAAGGTATTCAGCACGGAACCGTCATAGTCGAGCCACTCCTGATAGAGATAATCAAGCGGATATTTAAGCGAAAGCAGCGCCTTTGCCTGTTCGTTTGTCAACGGGTAATTGCCCTCAAAATCAAAGTCAAAGCTCTGCAAAATATCCTCTTTATATGTGAGTTCATAGGCGGATTCTATGATGTCGGAGGGCGGTTTCGTCTTGAGTTCTTCAATGAAACTGTCAAGCTCCGCCTGCATTTTATCACAGACTTTTTGATTTAAAATTTCATTATTCGTCATTTAAGACACCTCTCTGAAATACAAAAAACCGATTGATTTTTAAACGAAAATCAATCGGCTTTAAACATTTACGATCCAAATTTATATTCCCGTTTCGGAACAGCTAACAACAAATTTAAGAAAACATTCCGAAATCGAAACAACTTATATTTTGGCTTACATAAATTCTTTAAACTGTTAGGCAGTTAATCGGCACAACATAAATACCGTCTTTCCTTTTATATGCCGCGCCTGTTGCAGTAAGGATCATTCGGAAAGCCAGGTTATCTTCATTTACAACATTTTTTAATTTTGCAAGATTTTTTGCGCCCTCTTCAATCAGCTTTTCTCCGCCTAATTTGATTTCAACAGCAGCCCATTTTCCGTTTTCAAAATGAAGGATACAGTCGCATTCCAGACCGGAGCTGTCACGATAATGCTTCACAGAGGCACCCAAATACGATGCGTAAATTACCAGATCTCGCACAGCCAGATCTTCAAAGAAAAGTCCAAATGACTGTAAATCCTGCATCAGATCTGCCGGGGTGATCCCCAGCACGGCAGCGGCAATGGAGGTATCTACAAAATGCCGTGTGGGCGTGGTTCTTGTAGCAGCCTTACTTCTCAAATTCGGATTCCAGGCAGAGAGATCTTCAATAATAAACAGATCTCTGAGTGCGTCAAGATATTCCGTCAATGTCTTATTATCGAGCGTTCTGTTATTTGCGCTGATCACATCGGACTGAATGGTTTTAAGCGGCGCTTCCGTAGAGATGTTTCGTGCGTAGCTCCTTAAGATCATTCGCATCAGTTCCGGGTTTTTATTTCGGAACTTTTCATTTTCGCTGTACTCAAAATTGAACAAGCCCTCGTAATAGTTTCTCGTCACATCGAGTGCGATATCCTCGCCTGCCAAAACAGAAAGCGGCCAGCCACCCCGGCAAAGATAAAATGCAATCTTTTCAAGGCTTGAATCGCTGTTTTCATCAAATATATCAGCATTGGGATTTTCAAAAAGCTCGCCAAGAGATACGGTGCATTTTGAATCTCTTGATTCAGCCAAACTCATCGGGCGCATTTTGACCGTAGTAATTCTGCCTGCGCCGGAATGGTATATCTTGCTTTTATCGGCAGGCGTTGAACTGCCTGTTAAGATAAATTGACCAAAGTCCGGCTTTTCATCGATCCAAGCCTTTACTTCGTTCCAAATTTCCGGAACGGTTTGCCATTCATCAATCACTCGTGGGGTTTCACCGTTCAGAATATTCCTTGTTTCAAGCTTTGCAAGCTCAATAGAATGTGCCGTATTCAGACGGATCGAGCTTTTTGCATAGCGGAGTGCCGTAGTTGTTTTTCCGCAAAACTTTGGCCCTTCTACGACTACTGCGCCGGAAGATCTCATTTTTCTTTCGATATTTTTTTCAATGAATCTGTTATAATACTCAGCCATTGTTCCACCTCATAATAACCATTATATTCATTATTTGGATTATAACATAAGATTATAACAAAATCAATAAAAATCCTATCATTGTAGATATTTAATTCCTATAATTATCGAATCTATTTTCCTATGATTATAGAAATCAAGCTTTTTTTGTGAAATAGGCATCTTTATTTTGAGTTCTGCAATGAAGCTGTCAAGCTCCCCTGCATATTCTCCCATACCTTTTGATTTGAAATTTCATTATTCGTCATTTTAAACACCTCTTTGAAATACAAAAAGCCGATTGATTTTGAAGAGAAAACCAATCGGCTTAGATTTAATGATTTCCAACAGTTTACACAATAACATCAATTGATGTTATTGATTGAATTTGCCAGTCAACATCTGTGTTGGATTTTTTTATATAAGTTTTTAAATAATATTTTCCAGTTTCTTCAATTTGATAATCTTTTAACTCAACAATACGATTTTGATTGCAAAAACTTCTGGTTGATACGGTACTATTATCGATTTTATTTTCCGTAGTATCAAAGATAGTTTCTGCAATTTTTTTATTATCAAAAGTATTATCACTATTAACACAACCAAAAGTCCACATTACATCATAGACATTGGTTAATTTGGGATCTTCCTCTTTTGAAGACATTGCTGTAAAACTACAAAAAATATATAACCTACCAATAAAATATTTTCCATCTTTATTTTTTATTGCTTTAACCTGTGTCTTAATTTCTCCAAACTTTGGATTTTGACTGAAACTAGATAAATCATCTTCATAAAAAATATTGTTAATGTTAATGCTCTTCATACACATATTGTATGCACCTCCATAAATGAATATTAGCAATTTTACATATCATCGAGCTTTCCTGGCACATCCTCTATTAAAGTTACGGCTGTTTGACGATTATCTCTTTTCATTTCGTTTACTTCCTCGGAAATAGTTGTTAAAAGCTCCTCAAATTCCGATTGCTTATGTATGAGTTCTGTTAATTTAATCATATCATCAGATAATGAATTTGATACATCATTTAATGTTTTTCCTAAGAGTTCGTTGTTTGTTATAATTCTGTGAAATTGCTTTATTGAATCCACATTACTCTTCTCGGCTTGAATAGTATTATAAAATCCTAAAATAATACTAATGGCTGAAACTGCCATTGCAACAAAGCCTAAAATTATTCCTGTAAATGTGTTGCAAATTTCAGCTGATACTTTCCAGTCAGCATTTTTGGAAGCAAATTGCATTATAACAACTACTACAACCGAAGCAAAAAATACAAGTATTAAAACGGTGGAAATAATAAATGCTAACCGCCGTAATTTATATGTTTTTTCTTGCCATTCTCGAATAATCTCATCTAACTTTTCATTATTTTCCATAATTCTCTTCTCCAAAATAAAAAACAAGCAAAAGAGATTACCCAAAGACAATCTTCTTTGCTTGTCAAATAATCTCCTCGGTAGGAAAATTACACCTATATTCGGCAACCTACTGTCTTAGGCAATTTTTTATTATTTTAGCACAAACAATAAATATCGTCAAGATATTAATCAGTTGATTTTTAAAGAACACAATATTATGCATTACTGACAGTTGATATTGATTATTGGCACAATCGATGTCAAGTGATACAATGCACGGCTTATGTAAATGGCATCTTACTATATACTCAAAATTTGTTTTGTATTAAGTTCGATTTAAGATTTCATTATTCGTCATTTTAAATACCTCTTTCAAATACAAAAAGCCGCTTGATTTTCAAATGAAAACCAAGCGGCTTTAATCTATCGCACATATGATTTTTCTCTTTTTACGGCAGTTGCTCCGTCCTCTTCCGGCTCTTCATCAATGATCTCATTGTCCTTTTTATCTACATTTAAAAGGGCGTTAAGTTCATTGAGCCGTGCCTGTTTTTCTTGCAGTTCTTTCTCACGAGAGAACGGCTCCTTGAGGCTTTCTTTGGCTATTTCAAGCTGTTTTTCTGTTTCGGCAAGATCATTCCTTGCCTTTTGCAGATCGGCTTCAAAATGGTCAATACAGTTGTCTATTCGGGTAAGGTTGCCGAACGCATCTGTACCGAGTTCAACCTTGTGCGTCATTGCGCCTTTTACAGCAAGAACATAGGTGGCTCCTAAACCTAAAGCGATATACATTTCCATATTAAAGCCACGGTAACTGCCGACGGGATAAGTCTCCGTTTTTGACTTGATCGACTTCATCATCTGAAGTATGGCGTTGCCGGCTTTCTTTTTGTCGGCATATTCCACTCCACCGATCACCATTCCTGCAAAGCAGTCCTCGATTGTTTTCGGATGTTCTGCGGCTGTCTGTATATCCTTTTCGAGCGCCTTGATCTGTGCATTGTACTTTGCAATATCCCGTGGGAATTCCATAGTTACCTTGTCCTCAAGTGCATATCTTTCGGCATAGTAGTTGCTTTGCAGCATTCTGAGATTCTGCACTTGAATATCAAGATCCATTTTCTCCTTGATATGCGGATTGCCTGTTGCAAGCATCTTGATCTCGGCATAGGACAGCGCCGCCTCGTCCACATCTTCAATGGAACGAACAGGCGTTTTGCTCGTCATAACTTGCCCGACAAATTTTTGTTTTGTTTCTACAAGCTGGTAGAGATAGGCGTCAAATGTGTTCTCCGTTACATACCTGTAAATGTGAACTTCGGGGTTAGAGTTGCCCTGCCGGATAATCCTGCCTGCACGCTGCTCAAGGTCAGTCGGTCATTTTTTGCGGACAGTTCAATACATGCCATCCTTTTTCTCTCCCTGCTCCTGCGTTTGCTCTCGTTTGATTTCTCCCTCTGTATCTTCTTTGCACAAACTGGACAATACTTCGATATTGCAGAGCGGGGAACGTATTCAACGCCGCACACCGTACAGTTCTTAGGCTTTAACGCTGTCCACCGCTTTGTGGGTGTGATATGTAATTCACCGACAAAGCCGATGAATTTATAGTAAATCTTGATTTCCTGCCGCACCGTTCCGTCTGTAAGTTTCTCACGCTCCGAAACAAGTATCTTGTCTATGAGGGCGTTTACAACGGTAGCGTCCAGTTCTTTTAATCCTTGATAATTGCGGATAAGGGAGAGGAAGTCACGGACACCCTGCGACTTCTCATAGCTGTCATTGAGCGTTTCCGTTACCTCTTTCAGCCGTGCTTCGATTTCAAGCTGTTCTTTCTGGTATTTCTCCGACATCATCTCAAAATTTCGCTCCGTGATTCTCTCCATGACCTTATCCTCGTAAAGAGAAGAAAACAGCCTGTCCAGTTCCGCAAGGCGTTTGTTCAGCTTCTTCCGTTCCTTTTCCAGTGTCTTTGCCCTGCTCTGGTCTGTTTCCGTGAGCCGCTTTTCTATGGCTCTGACCGCCTTTTCATCATTGAC
>ENA-UOJP01002598-UOJP01002598.1-human-gut-metagenome-genome-assembly--contig:-C102-NODE-2598-length-13315-cov-4.094646_pt1 | contig 13315 bp, 8 predicted proteins | sample MGYA00242353_ERZ723900 | MGnify/ENA metagenome assembly ERZ723900
GGAATTTCATCTACCTCCTGATATGCGTTAGCAACCTCTACAACCTTTTCAATCCGGTTTCCGATCACTTCTTTAAAATCTTTTTCCAGATCCTTTCTGATTACAAATACAACCTTATCAAATCCGGCTTCCATTGCATCATAAATGGAGTAATCCATAATAATCTCTCCGTTTGGTCCCACCGGTTCCAGCTGTTTGATTCCGCCACCAAATCTGCTTCCAATCCCTGCCGCCATTACGACTAATGTTGCTTTGTTCATGTTTTTCTCCTTTGCTCTGTAACCTTTATTCTCCCAGTCCATCCTCAATGATCCTGATCATCTCTGCAAGAGCTGCTGTCTCATCAGAGCCTTCACAGATCACTTCGATCTCATCTCCGCTTTTGATACATGCCCCAAGTACACTCAGTACACTTTTTGCATTGGCAGTGACCTCCTCATTTCGAGCCTGCTTTCTGACCGTGATCTTACTTGCAAACTGCATTGCTGTTTTGCAGAATAATCCTGCCGGACGTAAATGCAATCCTGTAGGATTCTTGATTTTTGTCTTTCCACTGACCATTTTATGTCTCCTCCCTTATTTTTCCGATTTCTCCTGTGTACTGTCAGATTTCTTATCGGCTTTCTGATCTGTTTCATCTTCCTTTTCTGTCAGCTTTACTTTTATTGTAGGCTGTTTTTCCAATTCTACTCCGTCAGGCACTTCAATCGATACCGGAACCTCATACTCTCCTGTAGATTTACAGTCCTGCAGATCAATCGAAACTGCATTTGTGATATCCAGCTGATCAAGTGTTGTCTGTTCTCCGATAAACTTCAATTCGATCACTTCATCTGATTCAAACGTAAGCTCATATTTGTCTTTCAGATTATTAACCTGAATTCCTTCTACCGGGAATTCTATAATCCTGGAACCTTCCTTCTCAATCATAACAGTGATCAAAATCGTATTGGCATTCTCATCCACCAGCTTGATTCCTTCCGGAAGATACTGCGTAATATCCACTGTCTTTTCTACTTTTTTAGTAGCATCACTGACATCAATTTCCGATGCCGGAATTTCTATCTCCGATATCGTATCCAGCATCTCTTTTGTCCCGCTGACCTGTATTGTCTGCGGCTCACAGGTCCATCCTGTGCAAATATAATTCTCTTTCAGATTCTCCGGCTGTTGATATGTAATCGGTACGTCTTTTGTATTCAGCATCTGGATCTCTACCTGAATTCCCTTCTCCGTGTTCAGGTTATTGCTCAACTTGCTCTGATCCACAATATTGCCCTGACTGTCATAAAGTACCAGATTTCCCTGAACCGTTCCCGAGTCTGCGCGTCCCGTCACATCCACTTTAACCACTGCTTTTTCAATGCTTTCTACAAGCGGTTCTGAGCCTTTGATCGTAATCTTTTCAGGATTTACAGTCATGTTGCCAATGATACATCCATTCTGCGGCGTTCCTGACACACTGACTGTCAGAGGAAATACCTTCTGTTTGACATCATTGATCTCCACTACCAGGTTATTCGGCGAAGCCTCAGCTTTACACTCACTGCTGTATCGCTTTACAGAAACTTTGATCGGGATCAGACTGTTGATCTGCATTTCCTGCATGTCAGCAACCGCGCTGAAATCTGAAGATGTCAGTTTCTCCAGTATTTCACGCTTTGCCGTCACTTTTACACTTACAGTCTCTGTCCCATCCAAAATCTGATACATTTTTCCTTTACTTTTTACAACCTGCTCATTTTTTACTTCCACCGGAATATTATCAAACGTCTGTGTGTCAACAGGATCATCAATGTTTATCACGATCAGCCACAGAAATACAGCGAAGAACAGGGCAATCACTTTCAAGCTCAGATTTTCCATGTATTTATGCTTTTTCATTCCTGCGCCATCCTTTCCATATTTTTGCTTTCTTCTCTGCTGATCTGTACTGAATCCGATTCAGCCGTTCTGTAAGCCTTTCCTTTGACACTCCTCTCTCTAATTGTCCGCCCATTGCAACAGATACCTGACCTGTCTCTTCCGAAACTGCGATCACCAGCGCATCACAGACCTCACTCATTCCGAGCGCCGCTCTGTGTCTTGTTCCCAGTTCTTTGCTGATCTGCATATTATCTGAAAGCGGAAGGTAACACGTTGCTGAAGTAATCCGATTCCCCCGTATGATCACTGCTCCGTCATGAAGCGGCGTGTTATGCTCAAATATATTGACCAATACCTGCGAAGAGATCTTACAATCCAGTTCAATTCCCGTCACCTCATACTCTGTCAGATGAATCGCCTGCTCTACAACAATCAACGCTCCTGTGCAGACACTTCCCATCTCAAAGCATGCGCGCACGATCCCATCTCGGGTTTCATCGGAAAAGCGCTGATTTTCTTTGCTTTTATCAAAAAGAGTAACATTCGTAAGAAAATTCTTTTCGCCCAGCTTTTCAAGAGCTCTTCTAAGTTCCGGCTGGAACACGACAACTGCCGCTATTGCAAGTACGCTGATCGACTCCTTTGCCACAAATAAAATCGTATGCATCTTAAAGATCGCGGCAAGCAAAAAGAATGCCCCCAGCATGATCATCCCTTTTAAGAGCATCCACGCTTTTGTATTCTTGATCCAAAGCATGATCTCATACACGATCACTGTAATGATCAATATCTCTATCACATCTGTCAGGTGTACCGTTGGAAAGTATAAACCATTTATGTAATTGTTTAAAAAAATTCTGATCCGGTCTTCCATCCAGTCACCTCCTCATCCTATTCTCCAGAACCAGGTTTCTTGGTCCACAAATCTCCAAGACTTTTTGTAAGACTCAAGTCATCCTCCGGCTCGTTCTGATTCTGTCTCAATTCTTCATTTAAACTTTGCGTCAGCAGAAGCTCATCTACATTTTTCTCCAGATCCGCTTCCTGGATCTGGCTCGTATCAATCGCCACCGTTTCCTGAATCATCGGCTCCGGCTTCAGATTTACTGCTGCTTTTGCTTCCTTTGGCTGTTCTTCATGAGGTTCTGTAATATGCTTCACCTGTTTTTCAGGTAATGTAACCCCTACTTTCGGCACCGCCTTTACATAGTAGTAATACTCATCGTCCTCAAACTGTAATATCTCTGTTCTTGAATAATCCACAGAAAGGAAGAAAAATTCTGCTATCAGACCTGCTGCTACTGCCACCACAAGATCCAGTAAAATAAAACTTGCCTGGAAAGAAACATCCAATGTCATACAGCCTGACACCTGAAGCACTGCCGCCACGATTGCTCCCGCAACGGAAGCTGTCTTCCACGCATGACTGATGCCTCTTGTTCTCACCCCATATACTACCATCATCGCCAGGAGCAGAACAACTACCATCATCCACATCTCTTTGTTGGCCAGTATCTGTTTTGTAAATACCATGATTCCGTCCAGAAGTTCTTTTACCCCTCCACTCTGAAATGCCGATGCCGTCAGCTTTACTGTGTGGAGCATATAATAAACAATCGTCCCCAGCATCATCGAAACTGCAAATGAAGGCGCTCCGAGCAACCCAAATACAACCGGGATCACATATGGGACCTTCAAAGCAACTGCTACTGCCGCCACTACCACCAGCCATGATTTTTTAGGTGTAAATCTTACATAAAAAATATACATCACCAGAAAAATTGCCAGACATAATCCCGCTACCGGCAAAGACAGCGCATACAGATGTACCAGAACAAGCAGGGCTGCTACAAGTGCCAGCATCCCGACCGGAAGAAAGGCCGTAACAGCAGTAAGACCAACTGTACAAACTGTAGAGGATAATGCTTTCATAAATCCTATATTGGAATTGATCAGTCCGAATACACATAATCCCAACACGAACTGCAGTATCTTTACAATATAAAAAGAATATCTGGCATAAATTTTTTCTATCTGATCCTTCCATACAAGTAATGTGCTCATATTATTTTTTCTCCTTCATGTTTATCTTTTCAAGACGGGACAGATCCCGATAATATTTTTTCACATGCTGCTTGGCAAGATTGTGTTTTCTCTTGTAGAACATCCTTGCACCGGTACAATAAAGAATCAAAAGAATCAGATAACCGCCCACTGCCGTTCCCATCAAGAGAAGAAGCTTTAGTATCGTAAGCTTTTCCAGAATCTGCTCCAACGTGCAGAATGCGATCAGTGCCGCTACGATTGCATAACCGATGGTAAACCAGATTGCCGTAGCCCACACATTCATACTCACATAATCCTTTTTATAATAACTGCTGATTTTCAGATCCTCTTCTGCTCCCTGCTTTTCATAAGAAGCCATCTTGATCATCAATCGTATTTTTCTTTTATCCAACATGTTTCCACCTCGATCCATTGCCTTTTAAACATCATTTTTAGTATATCATACTGTCAGAGTCCTTGTCCAATGCTTATGGTCAAAAAATATACTTTTTGTGCTCCTGCATTTTTCAACACCTTTGCCACTCTGTGTATGGTATTTCCGGTTGTATAAATATCATCGATGACCAGCACACATTTTTTCGGAATCCAGGATTTTGTGACACCAAATGCTCCTTTTAGATTTCGAATCCTGTCTCTGCTCCCAAGCTCTTTCTGAGGTCGCGTTTTCTGAATTCTCTTTACTGCATCTTTGTTCACGGGAAGATCCAGCCTTTTCCCAAGTTCTTCCGCCAGAATTTGTGCCTGATTGTAACCTCTTATCCTCTGTCTGGATCTGTGAAGCGGAACTGGTATAATTTCTTCTATTTTCCATTGTTTCACAGTATCTCCTAATTCTGCAGCCATTTCCGTAGCAAAAATTTCTCCATAGCATCTTCTGTTTTTGTATTTAAATCTGTAAATTCCCTGCGAAACCGGTGCTTTATGCACCCAGATACTCTTCCCGGCTTCAAACGCATACTTCTTTTTCTGGCAATCACGGCAGTACTCCTGCTCTTCCTTTCTCAATGGCTTTCCGCATTTCATGCATCTTGGCTGACGGATATACACGATCTTCTCTTTACAGGAAGGACAGATTCCATACTTGTATACATTTTCGCAAAATGGACAAACTGAAGGGTACAACAGCTCTAAAACTCTTGTATACGCTCGTCCAAGCTTGTGTATCGTTCCTGTTCGTTTTTGTTTTTTATCATTTCCTGAAATGTATCTTCACTCCCAACTATCGTTAAACATTTTTTTGCCCTTGTCACTGCTGTATACAATAAATTCCGATTATATAACAGCTTTGGTCCCGGAAGCAGCGGAATTACCACCGCCGGATATTCGCTTCCCTGGGATTTGTGAACCGTGATCGCATATGCCAGTTCCAGTTCATCCAACGACTCAAACGGATATTCTACCAGTCGCTTCTCATCATACTCAACAGTCAGAGTTTCTTTATAGGAGCTGATCTCCCGGATGATTCCCATATCCCCATTGAAAATCCCCATTCCTTTATCTACTGTCACCCCATACTTTGTACAAACTTCCCACTCCAGCTGATAATTATTCTTGATCTGCATCACTTTATCACCGGTACGGAAAATCCTTCCGTTTGCTTCCTTTTCTTCTTTCTTCGGATGATTTAAATATCTCTGCAAAATTACATTCAGACGCTCTACTCCAAGCAGACCTTTTCTTGTCGGTGTCATCACTTGAATATCAAACGGAGATGCATCCACATATTTCGGAAGTTTCTTCTGGATCAGTGTGATCACAACTCCTATGATCACATCCGCCTCCTGTCGTTTCAGGAAAAAGAAATCACGGCTTTTGTTATTTATGATCACGCGCTCACCCGCATTAATCTTATGCGCATTCAGTACGATATCACTTTCTCCCGCCTGACGGAAAATCTTTGTCAGTGTGACCACATGAAATTTATTCGATGCAATCGTATCTTTTAATACACTTCCCGGTCCTACCGACGGCAGTTGATTGACATCCCCCACCAAAATCAGTCTTGTTCCGGGCACAACTGCTGTAAGGAGTGCATGCATCAAGGTCAGATCTACCATGGACATTTCATCAATGATCAGCACATCTGTTTCCAGTGGATTGTCGCGATTTCTTAAAAATCCATTGACATTTCCTTCTTCTTCTGGATTTCCGCTGACTTCAAGCAGACGATGAATCGTCTGCGCTTCATAACCTGTCGCTTCTGTCATGCGCTTTGCTGCACGCCCTGTCGGCGCTGCCAGAAGAATACTCATCCCCTCGCTCTCAAAAAACTGAATCATGGTGTTGATTGTTGTTGTCTTTCCGGTTCCGGGTCCTCCTGTCAGGATCAAAAGTCCATGCTTGATCGATTCGATCACCGCCTGATGTTGCATTGGATCCAGTGAAATCTGTTCCAGCTCCTCCACTTTTCGCAGTCGTTTTTCCATCATATCTTCCGGCATCGCGCAGTCAATATCCAGATCGTTCAGCATACGGGCAACATTCAGTTCCATATAATAAAAGCGGGACGGGTAGATACGGATCTCTCCTTCTATTTCTTTCATAACTGTCTTTCGTTCCATGCAAAGATCCATGATATATTTTTCAATTCCTTCAATCTCAACACCAAGAAGCCTGGAGGTCCTTACCTCTAAAACATTCTTCGGCAAATATACATGTCCTTCTGTCATGGACTGCTGAAGCACATAAAAAATCCCGCTTTGGATCCGGAAATCAGAGTCTGTATGTATTCCAATCTTTGCCGCAATCTCATCCGCAGTTTTAAACCCAACACCTTCGATATCATCCGCAAGTTTGTAAGGATTGGTTTCCAGGATCTCATACACTTTACTGCCATACTTCTGATAGATTTTTGCTGCCAGTGCTGTACTGATTCCAAAGTTCTGTAAATAAATCATCACTTTGCGCATTCCTTTTTTCTCATCCACCTGCAGCGCGATCTCCCTTGCTTTGCGTTCGCTGATTCCATTCACTTCTGCAAGCCGTTCCGGCTCTTCTTCTATAATACGAAAGGTGTCTGTTTTAAACTTCCTTACAATTCTTCCTGCCAGAGCTGCACCGACTCCTTTGATCGCACCGGAACCAAGATACCGCTCTATGGAGATCAGATCTTCCGGTTCCTTCATCTCGTAAGAACTGATTTTCAACTGGCTTCCGTAAATATTGTGATTCACATAATCTCCCTTAATTTCCAGGCGCTCTCCTTCGCTGATAAAATTCAGGGTTCCTACACAGGTTACTTCGCCCGCTTCACTTTCCAGCTGAAATACTGTATATCCATTTTCTTCATTGCGAAACACAATATGTTCCACGTATCCTGTTACAATCTCCACTTCTTCCTCCCATTTTATGCAGCCTCAACATTGTATACATGTATTCTTGCATATTTTTCCATTTACAGTCCTACAATAGAAGACAGACTCCCCCGACATACAGAATCTTCATTCTGTTGCCGAAGCAGCCTGTCCCATCCTGATTTCTTCTCAGAAATCCTTCCTGCCACTCATAAATTCCACAAACTGTCCGGTTCCGATCGCTACTACTTTCATCGGATCTTCTGCCGTCATTGTATTGATACCTGTCTTTTCCTCTATCAGCTCTTCCAGACCTCGCAGCATTGCCCCACCGCCAGTCAGAACAATCCCCCGATCCAGAATGTCGGCAGACAGCTCCGGCGGAGTCTGTTCCAATACCGAAACAACCGCTTCCACAATCTTCCCTGATGTCTCGCGAAGTGCTTCTTCTGTCTCCGAGGAAGTCACTGTTACCGTCTTTGGAAGCCCTGTCACCAGATTCCTCCCTCTGACCTCCATACTCTCTTCCTCAATCAGAGGATATGTCGTGCCGACTTTGATCTTAATATCTTCAGCAGTCCGCTCCCCGATCAGAAGGTTATGCTTTTTCCGCATATACCGTACAATTGCTTCATCAAAATCATCCCCGGCAATTTTAATCGAGGTATGCACGACCGCGCCACCCAGCGAAATTACAGCAATATCTGCAGTTCCGCCTCCAATATCCACGATCATATTACCACATGGCTTTCCGATATCTATTCCTGCTCCGATTGCTGCTGCCACCGGCTCTTCAATGAGATGTACTTCTCTTGCTCCTGCCGCAAACGCAGCTTCTTCTACAGCTCTTTTTTCTACTTCTGTCACACCGCTCGGTACACAAATGCTGATTCTTGGCTTCTTAAACGTTCTTTTTCCGATTGCTTTTCTTACAAAGTACTGAATCATCTTTTCAGTTACTGTATAATCTGAGATCACACCCTGCCTGAGAGGACGTACTGCCACAATATTGCCCGGTGTTCTGCCTAACATCAGCCGTGCTTCCTCTCCGATCGCTCTTATTACATTCGTATCTCTGTCAAACGCTACTACAGATGGTTCTTTTAAAACAACCCCTTTTCCTTTCACGTATACAAGAACACTTGCGGTTCCCAAATCTATTCCGATATCTACAGCCATCTTTTCTCCTCCAGCCTCACAAATTCTTTTTCCCCTCTTTTGTATTTCTCAGTTCATTTATAGTCTATCTTCTCTTCGGCTTCAAATACTCGCATAGTTAAGTATAATAAAATTTATTTCACTTGGAAACCCCTTTTGCACATTTTTATTTTTTATTCAGAATTGCGGCAATATATTTGCCTGTATACGATTTCTCATTTGCTGCAATTTCTTCCGGTGTCCCGCTCGCTACAACTGTACCACCTTTATCTCCGCCTTCCGGACCAATATCGATAATATAATCTGCTGTTTTGATCACATCCAGATTATGTTCAATCACGATCACCGTATTGCCGTCACCTGATAAACGTCGCAAAATCTCTGTCAGCTTATGCACATCTGCAAAATGCAGTCCTGTTGTAGGCTCATCCAGAATATATACCGTCTTTCCTGTACTTCTGCGGCTTAACTCTGTTGCCAGTTTGATTCTCTGGGCTTCTCCTCCGGATAATGTCGTAGATGGCTGTCCCAGTCGGATATAAGACAGACCAACATCGTTGAGTGTTTCCATTTTTCTCCGGATACTCGGAACATGTTCAAAAAATTCCAACGCCTCTTCCACCGTCATGTTCAATACATCATAAATTGTCTTTCCTTTATATTTCACTTCCAGAGTTTCTCTGTTATAGCGTTTTCCTCCACACACTTCACACGGTACGTATACATCCGGCAGGAAATGCATCTCAATCTTAATGATTCCATCTCCGCTGCAGGCCTCACAGCGTCCGCCCTTCACATTGAAGCTGAATCTTCCTTTTTTATAGCCTCTCGCTTTTGCATCCGGTGTTGCTGCGAACAAATCACGAATCAAATCAAATACACCCGTATATGTTGCCGGATTGGAACGCGGTGTTCTTCCAATCGGAGACTGATCAATGTCGATCACTTTATCTACCTGCTCCAGCCCTTCAATTCTCGTATACCTTCCCGGAATTGTTCTTGCATGGTTCAGTTTTTTGGCAAGTGTTTTGTATAAAATCTCATTGACAAGAGAACTTTTTCCGGAACCGGACACTCCTGTCACACATGTCATGATTCCCAACGGAAACTTGACATCGATATTTTTCAGGTTATTTTCTTTTGCGCCTACTACTTTCAAATATCCGGTCGGTTTCTCTCTTTTTTCCGGAACCGGGATCTTGAGGCGTCCGCTCAGATACGCTCCGGTCACTGATTTTTCGTTTGCCATCAACTCTTGAGCCGTTCCCACTGCAACAACCTGTCCACCATGCTCTCCAGCTCCCGGACCGATATCCACAATGCAGTCAGCCGCCAGCATCGTATCTTCGTCATGCTCCACTACAATCAGAGAATTTCCCAAATCGCGGAGATGCTTCAATGTGGCAAGCAACTTGTCGTTGTCCCGCTGATGCAGTCCGATACTCGGTTCATCCAGAATATAGGCCACACCAACAAGACCTGAACCGATCTGAGTTGCCAGCCGGATTCTCTGCGCTTCCCCGCCGGATAGTGTCCCTGTCGCTCTGGCAAGCGTCAGATAGTCCAGTCCTACATCCAGCAAAAACTGAATCCGCGCTTTGATTTCTTTTAAGATCTGTTCTCCAATCATCAGCTGCGTCTCTGTCAGTTCCAGCCCCTGTAAAAATTTCTGCAGCTTATCGATTGAAAACGCTGTGAGTTCTGCAATATTTTTCTCTCCCACAGTTACCGCAAGAGAACCTTTTTTCAATCTCTGACCTTTACATTCGGAACATGGAGTAATCCGCATAAAGGTTTCATACTCTGCCTTCATTGTCTCAGACCCCGTTTCGCGATAGCGGCGCTCCACATTTTTGATCAGTCCTTCAAAGACCACATCATAAACACCTTCTCCACGCTGTCCTTTGTAATGTACTTTCACAGATTTCCCGTTTGTTCCGTAAATTAAAACATCGTGAATCTCTTTCGGATAGTCCTGAAACGGCGTCTCCAGATCAAAATGGTATTCTTCACACAACGCATCCAAAATCGCACGTGTAAAGCTTGACTTTTCTGTACAGGACTGCCAGCCCATCACTGCGATTGCTCCCTGCTGAATGCTGAGTGTCGGATCCGGTATCATCAGATCCTCATCAAATTCCATCTTGTATCCCAGCCCAAAACAAGTCGGGCAGGCACCAAACGGATTGTTGAACGAGAAACTTCTCGGCTCAATTTCTTCAATACTGATTCCACAGTCCGGGCAGGAAAAACTCTGACTGAAATTCATCGGTTCTCCGCCGATGATATCTACAATCAGAAGCCCTTCCGCAAGTGAAAGTACACTTTCCACGGAATCTGTCATTCGTTTTTCAATTCCCGGTTTCACAACAAGACGGTCTACAATAATCTCAATATTATGTTTGATATTTTTATCCAGTGCGATATCCTCTGACAATTCATACAGATTCCCGTCTACACGAACACGCACATATCCTGACTTCTTTGCCCGTTCAAACAGCTTTGCATGGGTTCCTTTCCTGCCTCTTACGACAGGAGCAAGCAACTGGATCTTTGTACCTTCCGGAAGCGCCATCACCTGATCTACCATCTGATCCACCGTCTGCTTTTTAATCTCTTTTCCGCATTTCGGACAATGTGGAATCCCGATTCTCGCATAGAGCAGTCGGAAATAATCATAGATTTCTGTCACTGTACCCACGGTAGAGCGAGGATTGTGATTGGTCGATTTCTGATCAATACAAATTGCCGGAGAAAGCCCTTCTATACTTTCCACATCTGGTTTCTCCATCTGACCAAGAAACTGCCTTGCATAGGAAGAAAGCGATTCCATATATCTTCTCTGCCCCTCGGCATAAATTGTATCAAAAGCCAGGGATGATTTTCCCGAACCACTCAGTCCTGTCAGCACTACCAGTTCATTTCTGGGGATGTCAACATCTATATTTTTCAAATTATTCTCATTCGCGCCGCGTATTCTGATATACTGTCTGGCGTCCATCTTTGTTCCCATGTAAAATTCCTTTCCCATTTATATCGTAATTATTCGATCTCATTCAATATCTGTTTCAGCTCAATCAATTTATCTCTTAATTCTGCCGCTGATTCGAAATCCAGCTCTGCTGCCGCTTTCTTCATTCGCTTCGTAACTTCTCCGATCAACTTCTCCAGTTCTTTCCTGCTCATAGACTCTGGATCTTTCTCCAGCTTCAGTTCTTCTGCTGCTACTTTTTTGGAAATACTGATCTGATCGCGGACCGCCTTCTGAATGGTCTTTGGCGTAATGCCATGTTCTTCATTGTATGCCATCTGAATCTTGCGTCGTCTTTCCGTCTCATCAATTGCCAGACGCATCGAGTCTGTCACTTTGTCTGCGTACATGATCACGTGACCTTCTGAATTTCGTGCCGCACGCCCGATCGTCTGAATCAGAGAAGTCTCGGAACGTAAAAATCCTTCTTTATCTGCGTCCAGAATTGCCACCAGCGTAATCTCCGGAATATCCAGACCTTCTCTCAAAAGATTAATTCCCACGAGTACATCAAATACATCCAGACGCATATCACGGATGATCTCCGTCCGTTCTAATGTATCCACATCGGAATGCAAATATTTTACGCGAATCCCGATTTCCCGCATATAATCTGTCAGATCCTCTGCCATCCGTTTTGTCAGAGTTGTAACCAGCACTTTATTTTTCCTGGAAATTTCCTGATTGATCTCACCGATCAGATCATCAATCTGACCTTCTACCGGACGCACTTCTACTTCCGGATCTAAAAGCCCTGTCGGACGAATCACCTGCTCTGCCCGCAGAAGCTCATGCTCCTCTTCATAAACTCCCGGGGTTGCTGACACAAACAATACCTGATTGATCTTACTTTCAAACTCTTCAAAATTCAACGGGCGGTTGTCTTTCGCAGAAGGAAGACGGAATCCATAATCCACCAACGTCGACTTTCTCGACTGATCCCCGGAATACATTCCTCCAATCTGCGGAATCGTCTTATGAGACTCATCGATCATAATTACAAAATCATCCGGGAAATAATCAATCAGTGTATATGGAGCCTGGCCGGGCGCCAATCCTGCCAGATGACGGGAATAGTTTTCAATCCCAGAGCAAAATCCTGTCTCTTTCATCATCTCAATATCAAAATTTGTCCGCTCAGCAATCCGCTGCGCTTCTAACAGCTTATCCTGTCTTTTAAATTCTTTGACGCGCTCTTCCAGCTCTTCTTCAATCGCCTTGACGGCGCGGTTGATATTCTCTTTATCCACCACATAATGAGATGCCGGGAAAATCGCTACATGCTTTAACTCGTCTTTAATCTCTCCTGTAAGAATGTCCACCTCTGTGATTCTATCCACTTCATCACCAAAAAATTCAATTCGGATCGCAACGTCTGACTCATATGCCGGAATCACTTCCAAAACATCTCCCCGAACCCGGAATGTTCCACGATGAAAGTCCATGTCGTTTCTATCATACTGAATCTCAATCAGCTTTGCTACAACTTCATCTCTGTCCTTGATCATCCCCGGACGCAGAGAAATCACCATGTTCTGATAGTCTACCGGACTTCCCAGTCCATAGATACAGGAAACACTCGCCACAATGATCACATCTCTGCGCTCTGCCAGTGCCATCGTAGCAGATAACCGCAGCTTATCAATCTCATCATTAATTGCTGAATCTTTGGCGATGTAAGTATCCGAAGATGGGACGTAGGCTTCGGGCTGGTAGTAGTCGTAGTAGGAGACGAAATATTCCACGGCATTGTCAGGGAACATCTCCTTGAATTCTCCGTATAACTGCGCTGCCAGCGTCTTATTATGTGCAATGACAAGCGTCGGTTTCTGAAGCTGCTCAATAACATTTGCCATCGTAAAAGTTTTTCCAGAACCCGTAACCCCTAGTAAAGTCTGGC
>ENA-UOJP01002599-UOJP01002599.1-human-gut-metagenome-genome-assembly--contig:-C102-NODE-2599-length-13307-cov-80.421295_pt1 | contig 13307 bp, 17 predicted proteins | sample MGYA00242353_ERZ723900 | MGnify/ENA metagenome assembly ERZ723900
GCAAGCAGGTTTCTGCAGAGCTGAAAAGACGCGGGTTTTATCCCGCGTTTGTCGTCTTTGGCCATGCAGCGCCCAAACGCAGCAAGCGAACCCGTGCGCACCGCAAACAATCCTTTGAGGCAAAGGTGGCCAAGCCGCGTGCCAATCCGGTCTCAGCTGCCGCTGAAACCTATGGTCGAACCCGCTTTCAAGCGGTCGTGCGTCGGATTTTGGAAGATGCCTTTAAGCCGGGCCCGGTTAGGAGCTTAATGAAGTGAAATTAAAACCCATTATTCAAGAGCTTCGGGCTCATTGTCCGGGCTTTAATGGCCGAGTCTTTGGCGTCGGCACCTTTTCCCGGCTTGATGAGTCGGTGGCCGCTGAACTGCTTCCGGCTGCGTTTGTGATTCCGGTCTCTGAAGATCCGGAAGAACCTGCAGTGATCAACCGTTACAAGCAGCAGGTGCGGTTCAACTTTGCCGTCATCCTGATGGTCGCCAATACCGAGGATGAACAGGGTTTGACAGCCTGGGAGAAGTCGGTCGATCTCAAAAAGGAAGTTTTTCAAGCCATTTTGGGAGCCGACGATATTCAGGCCGGCAGAGACTGGATCCAATTTGAATCTCTTACCGTCCTGGATCTTAATCGAGCGGCATTGACCGTCCAGTTGGATTTCTCCTGTCAGTACGAAATCAACGATAACGAAACCCGTCACGGAGCAGACATCGATCGACTTGGAAGGTTCCTCCGGATGTACACCGATATCGACGTGATTGCCGAGAAGGGACATCCGGACGGCAGGATTGAAGCAAAAGTTTTAATTGATTTGGAGAAAACTAAATGAGTATTTCATTTAACAACATCCCAAGCGACGTGAGAACGCCGCTTTTTTATGCGGAAGTCGATAATTCGATGGCTAATTTGGCCACTTCGACTCAAACGACGCTTCTTATTGGTCAGATGACCGAAGGGAAGGCTGAGCCGCTTGTGCCGGTTCTTGTCACCGGCGATAGTCAAGGGAAGGACCTTTTTGGTCGTGGTTCGGAGCTGGCCAGGATGAACACGGTTTATCGCAAAAACGATCCTGCAGGTCAGGTTTGGGCAATTCCGCTAAGTGATCCGGAAGCGGCAACAGCCGCTTCGGGCACGTATACATTATCGGGTCTTCCTACTTTAGCCGGCATTTTGAGCGTTTATATCGGAGCCGATCGAGTTCAGGTAGCGGTCGGTGTGGATGATGCGCCTGCTGACGTAGCATCTGCAATCGCGTCTGCGATTAACGGAAAACCCGATCTTCCGGTTACGGCAGAAGCCTCTGCGAGTGTGGAGGATGCGGAAGTAGAAGAGGGCTACGTTACCGTCAGCGCGAAGAATAAGGGCGCCAATGGCAACGACATCGCTTTAGGACTCAATATTCAGGGCTACGGGGCCGGAGAGGAGACGCCTGAAGGGCTGAGTGTCAAAATCACAGCCATGGCCGGAGGCACCGGCGCGCCGGATTTCTCTACTCTTGAATTCTCCAAAATTATGGGTGATGACCCGTACGACTTTATCCTGATGCCCTATTCGGACACGGTTTCTTTGGATTATTTCAAAGAGACTATGAACGATACGAGCGGCCGCTGGGCCTATGACAAGCAGCAGTATGGACATGTCTACACCTGTAAGAGGGGCTCCGTTAACGATCTGCAGAAGTTTGGAGCAACCCGTAACGATCAGCACGCCACGATTATCGGACTCGAACCGGATGTCCCGTCTTTGGCAATTGAGGTGCTGTCAGCCTACGGAGCTCAGAACGCAGCCAAGCTTTCTATCGATCCGGCGCGTCCCACTCAGACTTTAGAGCTAATCGGGATCACCTCTGCACCTCACGGCAAGCGTTTTACTATGAGTGAGCGTCAGGTTCTTTTGACAAACGGCATTGCTACCGAGTACACGGAATCCGGCTATATGAGGGTGGAAAGGGCAATTACGACGTACCAAAAGAATAGATTCGGCGATGAAGACAACTCGTACTTAGATTCCGAGACGCTGCACACGCTGGCCTACATCATTCGCGCCTTGAGAAGCTGTATTACGAGCAAGTATCCGCGGCACAAACTCGCCAGTGACGGGACGCGATTCGGTGCAGGGCAGGCGGTGGTGACGCCGTCCATTATCAGGGGCGAGCTCATTGCGATGTATACCAAGCTCGAGGAGAAGGCGATTGTCGAAAATGCTGACTTGTTTGCCAAGTACCTCATTGTTGAAAGAAATAAAGATGATCCGAACAGAGTCGACGTCCTTCTGCCGCCGGACTTAGTTAACCAGTTAAGAGTTTTTGCCGTGCTGGCTCAGTTCCGTCTTCAATTTAACGAATAAGAGGTGATTTAATGCCAAGAATTGCAGGAATTTGCCACATCACAGTCAATGGCAGGACACTGGATATATCAGGAGGTCTTACGATTCCGCTCTCCAAATCCACCAAGGAGGCGATCGTTTCAACCAACGGATCCGTTAATTACAAAGAAATCCCAATTGCCCCCTACATCGACGCTACTTTCCTTATGGATCCTGATTTTCCGATTAATGAACTGGCAGAGATGGATACGGGTACCGTCGTTGCGGAATTAGCTAATGGTAAGAGTTACACGCTCTCAGAGGCTTTCATTGAAGGAGAGATGAACTATGACAGTGACGCCGGCACTGTCGGAATGAAATTTGTAGGAACCAACGGGAGGTGGTCATGATTGAGACTTATAAGCTGAAAGCTCCGATCACGGTATCGGGAAACAAAATTGAGAAGGTCGATCTGCGAGAACCGACCTTTAACGAAATCTCCGCAATGGGTCTTCCCGGGGACGCATCCACTCCGGACGAAAAATTAAGCCTGCTTAGAAAGTATGTTGTGACCTGTTCCGGTCTTTCAGACGAAGCTGTGGGCCAGCTCGGAATCAGAGATGCGATGGCTTTAATCCGAAAGGTATCCGATTTTTTTACCGATACGGAGTAGGGCAGAAGAAAATGGCTGTGAAGGTCTTTTACAACACGGCTCGATTCTGGAGTGAAAGACCTACTGAACTGTCAAAAGAGCCTTTTTCGCGGGTAGTTGAACTTGCGAAAGAGGCTCTTCGCATTATGGAAGAAGATAAAAAATGGCAGGAAAAGAATACAGTCTCAAGGCCGTCCTATCGGCGACCGATAAGATAAGCCCGGCGTTGAAGAAAATTGATGCTAATTTCGGCAAGATCGGGCGCTCCTTCTCTGCTCTTGGAAAATCATCTGCAGCATTGGCATCAAAGTTTGCACTTCCCCTGACAGTCTTGGGAGGCTTTAGTTTAAAGGCCGCGGTAGACAAGTTTACTTCCCTGGGGGACTCTATCGATAAGGCAAGCAAGAGGGCTGGCGTTAGTGCTCAGTCCTTGCAGAAACTCCGTTATGCCGCGGGTTTGGGAGGGATGTCAGCCGAGCAGATGGATCAGGCGTTAGCTAAGCTGACTTACAACATGGGGCAAGCTGCCAGAGGCGAGAACAAGAATCTGGCGGCTATATTCAGGAGACTCGGCGTATCTTTGAAGGACTCAAAGGGGAATATTCGAGACGCGGCCGATGTGATGCGGAACTTGGCTCAGGCAGTCAAAAACAATGAGTCTCCGGCTGTCCGGTTGCGCATTCTGACGGCGGCCTTCGGTGATGAGCTCGCCAAGAGGATGATTCCTGTCTTGGAGAGCGGTGCCGCAGGGCTTGACGAGATGGGCAATGAAGCCGAGAAGCTGGGCATCGTGATGAACGATAAGATGGTAGCTGACTCGGCTCATTTAACCGATACTATGAGCAAGTTCTCTCAAGTCTTAGACGGTGTGTCGGCTACCATCGGGGCGTCGCTTGCGCCCGTTATCGAAACGATTGTAAAGAGGATTCAGGATTGGGTTGTAGCCAACAAGGATCTGATTACCCAAAGGCTGGAAGCCATATTCGAAAAAATCTCCAAGGCTGTCTCCGAAATTGACTTTGAAAAAGCGGTGGACGGGGTTTTTAATCTTATTGACGGCTTCATGAACCTTGTGGACTCTATAGGCGGCTGGGACACCATAATCAAAGGATTCGGGGCTGTAATTGGTCTGACGCTTGTCGGCAATATGATTAGCCTTGGGCAATCCCTTTACGGGGTTGGGGCGGCAATTACCACGGCCTTCGGCCCATGGGGCTGGATCATCGGAGGAGCGATAGCTGCCGGTATTGCACTGTGGAAGAACTGGGATGATATTTCCACATGGTTTGAGAATTCATTCCCCAATTTATCAAAGGTACTGAAAGGATTGCCGGACGGCTTTTCTCTGGCGTGGGACAACGCTTGTAAGAATATTCGTGCGCTTTGGTCTGGTCTGACTGAAACGTGGGAAAACATCAAGAAAAAGCTGTCTTGGGAAGGTATCAAAGGCTCTGCTAGGGAAATGCTCGGACTCTCCAGAGAAGAGGCGAAACCTCAGAGGCCTGCTCCGATGATGAGTTCTTCAGAAGCCGCATCGATGAGCAGAGGGCTCCCAACTCAGAAAACAGAAGTGGATAACCGTCTGGAAGTGGTCGTAAAGATTCCGAACGGAACCGAGGCTCAGGTCAATAAGCAAGACTCGAGCGGCGGGTATTTCTCTGCTTCAACTCAAAACTATCCAGTAGAGGGGTTGACCGACTAATGAATGCACCAGAATTAAGGCGAGCCTCCTTTAGAGGCGTACTCTTTGAAGTAACAAGCTCCGACTTCAAAATAGGCAGAAGAACTCAGACCTTTGAGTATCCTCAGAGAGATACGCCGTTTACTGAAGATCTAGGACGCTCAAAAAGAACAATCACCGTAACGGCCTATGTCATAGGAGCTGATTACATTACCCGGATGAAGCGGCTGATAGCGGCATGCGAAAAACAGGGCCCGGGGCGGCTAATCCATCCGTGGCTCGGCACCATGGAGGTCGTGGCAGTTGATCTCACTTCCCCGCGTTTTGAGTCAAACCGCCTTTCCACCGTCACACTCTCTTTTGTTGAAAGCGGGAAATTAGAGTTTCCGAACTCGATAGTGGATGCAGGGGGACGGTGTTTAAAAGCGGCCTCAGCACTGACGAATGCAAATTTTGACGAGTTTATTAAAAAATTTGATATCTCCGGGTGTCAGGATTTCGTGAAAAAGACGGTGGGAGAAGACTTTGCCAAGCTCTTCTCGGAAGACTCGCTGTCTCGAATTTATCAGACTTTTGATCTCGCTGATGACCTGGCCGATTTGGCCAATGATGCGATTACCTTGGTGAGCGGAGCACCGCAATCTTTGGGACAGAGAGTTTTAGATACGCTGGGCCTGCAGGGCTTTGCTTCAACGATATGCGCTTGGAGCAATGTGGCTAACCGATTCAGCCAGCTCACGAAAGAAAATTCGCTGAACAGCTCTAAACCGACGGCCGTGGCTTCGAGAACGACAAGCGAGAGGATCGAGAATGCCGATGCAGCAGTCCAAACCTTGGTACGGCAGGCGGCACTATCAAACGCGGTTTTGGCTGCTTCAGAAGTTGGTTCGGAAAATGATCGGGTAGATGCTTCAGCCGTGGTTCAAACTGCCCCGTACGACGATTTAATTCAGGTGAGGGACAACATCCTGGAATCGATTGACGCTGAGATGTTTAAAACTCAAAACGATTCGGTCTTTGAGGCATTAAGTCAGGCGCATTCTGCAGTGTATGAGGCGATTACGCAGCGAGCTGAGAATCAGGCGAGACTTGTAACGTTCACTCCTTCGGCCGTTACTCCGGCATTGGTGCTGGCCTATGACTATTACGGAGACTCGACCCGAGAGTTAGAGATCGTCGGCAGAAATAAGATACGGCACTCAGGTTTTGTGCCGTCAGTACCGTTGAAGTTATTGAATGAGTGAGACAAAGATGAAGCGTGATTGGATGTTAATAAAACAGCTCCTGCAGAAATTCGAAGATGAAACCATTAAAGAGTATCTGTCGGGGCTGATGGCAGAAAAAGTTGAGAGAAGATTGGATGAGTCTGAAGAACAATGGCAAGAGCGGAAAAAAGAATCCGATCATTTCAAAGCTATGGTCTTAGCTCAATTGCTGCTGATGGAAGATTCCGGGATGATAGCCGGATGCGAAATAAATATATTGAATCGCACGGCATTTACCTTGCCCGGTTTGTTCCCCCGCTTAACTATGAAAGGGCAGGATACTTTGGACGCACTTAGAAACCAAGGTATCTGGGCAAAGGTCAAAGATACAGCAAAAGAACGAGCGCTTCCGATTACTTTAGAGCTGATATTTGAGGTTCTAAAGGCTGCTGTAAGAGTAAACGGATGAGAAATAAGCTATGAAAATTAATTGGAATAATTGGATCGTTATTCAGATTTCAGCGTTTCTGCTTTTTCTTTTGGTTGGAGCACCGGCGGTAATGTTTTGGGAGCCTCTTTTACGGGCTGTATTGCATTGGCTAGTGTTTTACACGCTTGGAATACGATTGCCTTAAAGTCTTGGGCAAAGGAACGACATGATAAAGACAATATCAAGGAATAGCGTTGTTACTCTTTTTGTCAACGGCAGAAAATACGAGAACTGGCTGGATGTGAGTATTGCCTGTACGCTTCAAAGTCTGGCCAGAACCTTCTCGGTTAGGTCAACCAGAAGCAAAGAAGATCTAACGATAGGCATTCAGCCTCAGGACGAAGTGCAGGTTTTTATCGACGGCGAGCCGGTCTTGACCGGGTACGTTACCAAGCGAGAAGTCAGTTATTCGGCCTCAGGAATCAGCGTTACGATTTCAGGCGCCAGCAAGACGGTCGACCTGCAGGACTGCTGCATGCCCCACGGGATGGCTAACTCATACAAGAACCAGACCCATGAACAGAATTTAAAGGCAGTCTGCAAGCCGTTTGGAATCGGCGTTGTGGACCAAGTAAAGTCGGTAGACAGGAGAAATCTCGAATTTTCTCCGACGGAAACTGTTGGTTCTGCCATTACTCGATATCTCCAGAAAAACGGAATTTTGCTCACCGATGACGAAGCAGGCAACTTGGTTATCGCCCAAGCCGGCTCGGGGGGCATCGCCCACGACATATTGGAACTTGGGAAGAATATTCTTGAAGGCAAGCGGACTGAGGATGTCTCTAAGAGGTTCAGCGATTACGTAACATTGGGGCAAGCAGCTAACCCTACAAGTGAACTTCCGGTATCGGCAAACCATCTTACAGCGACGGCTCGGGACTCGGGAGTCAGACGTCCCAGATGGCTGGTCAAGCAAGAATCTGGGAACGCTTCAACAGAGATTCTTCAGAAAAAGGCGGTAGTTACTAGGGATGTGAGGCAGGGTGAGTCAGATATATTGACTTACAAAGTACAGGGGTGGAGACAGAGTAACGGCGAGCTGTGGAAAGTAAACACCATTTTATTCGTTAAAGATACCTACCTAGAAGTAAGCCAAAACCATAATTGGGTTGTATCCGAAATTTCGTATTTATTGAACTCAAGCGGAACAAGTTGTAATCTTAAGTTGCAAGATCCAAAGAGTTATGACCTAGTGGCAGAGGTAGATGCGAAGAAGGTTACAATTCGAGAGGATGAGATTAAAAAGAATAGCGGGAGGCTGTAAGTGAGAGGTTTAAGTGTTCTGCTTTTGAGTTTCTTGTTAGGCGGCTATGCATATGCTGATCTTAAATGCGACAGGTTGCCTGACGGTCATTCTACCAATTGCGTATATATTCCCGGTTGGAAGGATCCCGCCTTACATATCACTGAAGAAGACATGAAGGGTATGGTTTACGTCAGCCCCGAGCAAAAACGAAAGATGGATGAAAAGATCTTCCGTGAAAAACTTCAAGAAGAGATAACCATACGTAAGTCCCAAGATTTTAGATTAGATGACGCCGATGCCTTTGCTGAAATCTTGGCTGGCAAACCTCGCAGATTCTAATTGCGTCCTTTTAGTCTCACCCGCCCAAATCCGGCGGGTTTATTTTTGCCTAAAGAAAATGAATCTTAAAGATCTAATCAACAGAGCGACGGTGTCGGCCAAGAACGGAGCCCGAAGACTTCGAACCCTGCAGGTTCAGCTTCTCGGCGGTGACATCAGAGAATCAGTAGAACACTTCGAGCCTTACGGCTTTACTTCGGAACCTCATACCGGAGCTGAGGCAATCGGTTTGGCCTTGGGCGGCGATCGTGATCAGACTCTGGCGGTGATTGTTGCCGATCGTCGTTACCGTCCCACTGATTTGAAGGACGGAGAGGTTTGTGTCTTTGATGACTTGGGAAGAAAAGTCTATCTCTCCCGTAACGGAATCAGGGTAGAAGGTGTCTCCAGTCCGGTAACAGTAAAAACGTCGGCCTCGGTGACAGTGGATGCTCCTTTGACAAAGTGCACGGGGAACCTTGAAGTCGGAGGCAATATCGTCGCACAAGGCGATATTAAAGATAAAGGAGGTGCCTACTCTATGGCCGGCATGCGCAATACCTACAATGGCCACACGCATAACGGCGGCCCTTCGCCGAATCAAAAGATGTAAAGCAAAACACGAAAAGCAAAGCCCGTTTGAGCAGCGAACTCAAACGGGCTTTTTAGTTGAACCATGGATAGTCAACGGATATGAGTATTTTACAAGATTTAGCGGGAATGCTGAAGATGGCAGATTCTTTAAGTTGGTACGCTGCGCTACCTCTCTATCTAATTGGTTATGGGGTGGCGGTTTGGGTAATGGCAAAGGCAGTAAGGGCGATAAAAGATGCCTTGAAGTGAGGAGTGATGCAATTTTATTTAAACGGCGCCGAGGCAACCCTAACGGATTTTGCCAAGGATGATTTAGCAAGGGCTGTGGTAAACAGCCTTTTTTCTTGGGCAAGAGCCGAGGACGATGACGAGAGGCCGACAGAATCCAAGATGGGCTGGTGGGCGGATTCTTTCTCTGAGGAAGGAGATAAATTCGGTTCGCGGCTCTGGCTGCTGATGCGCTCAACTCTCACTACCGAAACGCTTGCTTTGGCCGAAGAGTACGCTCAGGAAGCTCTGCGCTGGATGGTTGAGGACCGCATTGCCGAAGAAGTGACGGCGAGGGCTGAACTGGACGGAGTGGATCGCCTTAACTTACTGATTGAGATTATTCGTCCCGATCAAAAAACACTTACCGCCCGATTTGTCGATGTGTGGAGCAAATTATGAGTTTTGAACGTCCGACACTAAAGGAAATCATAGAAAGACTCGACGGAGATACTCAGAGCAGATTGTCCGTCCCGCAAATGAGGCGCTCCAATGCGAGAGTCTTTGACAGAGTTTTGGCCGGCGCGGCCCACTCTCTGTACGGTTATATCGAGTATTTGAATCGGCAGCAGTTTTTTGATACGGCCGAAAGTGATTACTTGGATCGCTGGGCCTCCATTTACGGTTTAGCCAGGAAAAAAGCTACGAAAGCTTCCGGAGAAGTTGTTTTTCGTTTTTCCGGAGAACTCATCAGTGTTCCGGAAGGGACGATTTTGCAGTCGGATGACGGAGTTCAGTACAAGACCGTCGGGCCTGTCTCTTCAGATGGGACGACCGCAGTTGAAGCCCTAAACGAGGGAACTTCCGGTAATCAGCTGGAAGAGGACGTCCTGACGCTGGTTTCTCCGATCGTGGGTGTTTTTAGCGAAGTTACGATTGTCAAACTCGGAGGCGGAAGCGAGGCTGAGACCGACGACAGCCTCAGAGCACGTCTTCTCTCCCGCGTCAGGGAGACACCTCACGGCGGAACGGAATCTGACTATGTTCAGTGGGCGTTAGCAGTGCCGGGCGTAACCCGAGCTTGGGCATTCCCTAAAGAAGAAGGCGAGGGCACCGTTACCGTCCGATTTGTTTGTGACGGCATGGCCGAGATCATCCCCGATAAGGCTATGCGGGATAAGGTATTTGAACATATCGACCAGCTGCGTCCTGTGACGGCTCACCTCTATGTTAGAGCTCCGGAGATTAGGGCGGTCAACATTGTCATTGCCGGCCTGCTGCCTGATGATGCCGAAGTCAGAGAAGCCGTAAAGCAAGAGCTCAAAGATCTATTTGCCAGAGAAGGTGTTCCCGGACAAAGAATTTATTTGTCCCATATCCGAGCGGCTATTAGTGCTGCGTTGGGCGAAGAAGATCATACAGTTACCTCTCCAACCTCGGATCCGATTCCTGACAGCAACAATGAGCTGCTGACATTAGGAGAGATCACATGGCAGTAACGGCAAACGAATATGTAGGAATGCTCAAAGAACTTCTGCCTCCGGGTCCCGTATGGCCGAGAGGAGATTCAACCAGTCTGTACGCCATGATGTTTGAAGTTTGGGCGATCGAGCTGGCTAGGATCGACTCCAGAGCAAACGCGCTTATTACAGAGGCGGACCCTCGTTTTGCAATCGAAACCTTTCCTGAGTGGCTTGAAGAATGGGGACTGCCTGATGAGTGCTTAAAACTGTGGGGTGCAACAGACATCAACACGCTGCGGCGTCTCTTGATTTGGAAAATGACCACGGTAGGTTCCCAGACGCCCCAATTCTTTATAGATTTGGCCGCGATGTTCGGCTACCTCATAGTAATTGATGAATTCAACGGCTACAGCGTAATGAGCCGGGTAAACGATATTCTGGCCGACGGCATTTGGCCGCACACATGGCGCGTCAACGTCATCGGAGGTTCAAACAACACACCGCAGTGGCACGAGGTAACCGGGGAAACAAAAGAGGCTTTGGCTTGGTGGGGAGGCTCAGCGATTGAGTGTCTGATCAGACGGTACGCACCGGCCCACACGACACTTTATTTTGGATATTGGGATTTTAAGGAACAAGAAAATGGACAGAGCATACGGAGCTAGAGTGGTTCAGGTCGAACCAAAATTTGCAGAGGATGCGCCTTTAGGTTATCCGACAGACGGGTCGAGCACGGGCGGACAGCTCGCTACGGTTCCTAAAGCCCCTTGGTATAACGCGGTAACCGAAGAAATCAGGAATGCAATTGTCGGAGGAGGAATTAAGCCGGAGAAAAACACGCTTGACCAGCTTAATCAGAGTATTGAGGCGAGACTGACTAAGTTAGAGGAAAAAATAAATACCGTGTTAAAAGGTGTTACCGACAGAGTGGATAAATTTGAAACTTTTCCTCCAGGCTTCATTATCTACGCCGGTTGTTTTATTAATAGTCCCAATTGGATACTTTGTGATGGAAGAGCGGTCAGCCGGTCCGGTTTCGCGGGTCTGTTTCGGGCCATTGGCACGACGTGGGGAGCAGGCAACGGTTCGACCACTTTTAACGTGCCGTACCTATTAGACCGAGTGCTGTGGGGCTCCAACTGGGGAGTGGGGCAATATATTGATTCAGGGGCCCCTCAAATTTCGGGAACCATAGGCGACTTCAATGCGTACGACAATGATACGAGCATGGTGTCAGGCGCTTTTTGGAGAACGTATACGCGTGACAATCAAGGTTCAAGATCCGGGTCTCATGACCAACATTTTAGGATCGACTTTAATGCGAATCGCTGTTCTCCCGTCTATGGTCGCACTAATCACATACAGCCTCCTGCCAGCAGGGTCCCCGTATACATTCATATTTAACAAGCTCCGAAAGGGGCTTTTTTAATGCATGAATAGGAACAAGTGATGAAAAGACTTTATTACGCAAACGCATCGGATACTCCGCCGCTGCCGCCTAAAAATCCGTCCTATGGATATCCTCAGGACGGAGATAAAAACGAAAAAGGGCTGCCGACAACGTTAGGCTCCTACTGGCATCACATGATTACTGAAGAGTTCATGAATGTGATTGAGGGAGCGGGCATCGAACCCGATGAAAATAACTTACACCAGTTGGCTGATATCTTTGAGGACTTCAGACAAAGAGCATTTAAGGCTGAAAGTTTTGCTGACGAGTCGCAGACTTGGGCGACCAAGGCCCAGGAGTTTGCGCAAGCAGCTCAGGCAGAAGCCGATTCTAAAGTTGCTTTGGTTAGAGAGGCGGGTGAGGCTCAGGTGCAGGCCGTCAATGCGGCTACTGCAGCTTCTCAGGAAGAAATAGAGCAAAAGACTGCTGAATTGGAGGGCAAACTTCAGACTCTTATCGCCGCGCTAGACGCCAAAGGCGGTGAGCAGGTTAACTTAGTTAAGCTGCAGGCTCAAGAGATTCTTGATGCAATTCAGTTGACAAAGAATCAAGTAGAAGAACTGGTCAATTCTGCAGGCTATTCCATGAGGTGGCTTGCCGACGCCCACGAAGGAACTAATCTGACCGCCGCTTTAACGCCAAGCGATAACGTTAAGGTTGGAGACCACATTATTAACAGGGGTGGCGAGGTCTACGAGCTTATCGAATTAAGAGGTACGGAAATTGTTCTAGGTCCGGTCCTTGCGGTTTGGGGAGACGTAGGACCTACCGGGATCACTCCTGAGATAGACATCAAGGTTTCTGCTCTTAGTGCCGGACAACTTCCTACCATAAGTAAGAGCGGTACGGCTGAAAATCCTTCGTTTACGTTAGGGATCCCGAAAGGCGATAAAGGAGATAAGGGAGACCCCTTTGTTTATGAGGACTTCACGGCAGAACAGCTTGAAAGTTTGAAACCGCCCCAAGCCACAACAGAAATTAGCGGCGTAGTTGAATTGGCCACGGTTGAGGAAACGGTGCTCGGGGAAGATGACGCTCGGGCCGTAACTCCCAAAGGAGTCAAAAAAACAATTGAAGGTTTGATAGCTTACGACGTAGTGACAGGACAAGAGAACTTCAATATTTTGGAATTACTGACGCAATGACTTATGCATAAGTTGTTGAAGGGTAATTTGAGTTGAGTCAGTGCGGATTAGTCTGCCCTAATTTTTATATGGAGCATATATGCAAACAACTGTAGAAGCAGTAAAAGTCCTTCTAAAGGATCCGTCCACAGGAACCTATTTAATTCCTTATTTAGCAGAGGCAGCCAAGGTTGATAAAAACGGTAATGAGATAACGGGGACGTATGCAACAAAAGCAGAGTTGGCTAATTATCTGTCCTTGGCCGGAGGAACAGTAACAGGAGCGTTGAGCGTCGGGGGCGGTATTACTGCTTCTTTAAACGGCAATGCATCATCTGCCACTAAAGCAACTCAGGATAGTGCCGGCCAGCAAATTAACACGACTTACATCAAAAACGTCAGTGTAAATGGTCGAACAATTACGTTTACTCGTGGCAATGGGACAACTTTTACAATTACAACTCAAGATACGGTAACCACAAACACTTCCAATTGGTCAGTTTCCAACGGCACTAATGGATGGGCACGTGATAACTCCACAGGATTTACTATCGCCTGGATGACAGTAAACGCGAATGC
>ENA-UOJP01002609-UOJP01002609.1-human-gut-metagenome-genome-assembly--contig:-C102-NODE-2609-length-13184-cov-323.142509_pt1 | contig 13184 bp, 7 predicted proteins | sample MGYA00242353_ERZ723900 | MGnify/ENA metagenome assembly ERZ723900
GTTTAAAAATTGTTAACAATTTTGTAAAATACCGACGGATAGAACGACCCGGTGGATAATGGGCGTCATAAAAAAAACGTCAGACCCGCCGGAGATAAATATATAGAGGTCATGATGAGTACTGAAATCAAAACTCAGGTCGTGGTACTTGGGGCAGGCCCCGCAGGTTACTCCGCTGCCTTCCGTTGCGCTGATTTAGGTCTGGAAACCGTAATCGTAGAACGTTACAACACCCTTGGCGGTGTTTGCCTGAACGTCGGCTGTATCCCTTCTAAAGCACTGCTGCACGTAGCAAAAGTTATCGAAGAAGCCAAAGCGCTGGCTGAACACGGTATCGTCTTCGGCGAACCGAAAACCGATATCGACAAGATTCGTACCTGGAAAGAGAAAGTGATCAATCAGCTGACCGGTGGTCTGGCTGGTATGGCGAAAGGCCGCAAAGTCAAAGTGGTCAACGGTCTGGGTAAATTCACCGGGGCTAACACCCTGGAAGTTGAAGGTGAGAACGGCAAAACCGTGATCAACTTCGACAACGCGATCATTGCAGCGGGTTCTCGCCCGATCCAACTGCCGTTTATTCCGCATGAAGATCCGCGTATCTGGGACTCCACTGACGCGCTGGAACTGAAAGAAGTACCAGAACGCCTGCTGGTAATGGGTGGCGGTATCATCGGTCTGGAAATGGGCACCGTTTACCACGCGCTGGGTTCACAGATTGACGTGGTTGAAATGTTCGACCAGGTTATCCCGGCAGCTGACAAAGACATCGTTAAAGTCTTCACCAAGCGTATCAGCAAGAAATTCAACCTGATGCTGGAAACCAAAGTTACCGCCGTTGAAGCGAAAGAAGACGGCATTTATGTGACGATGGAAGGCAAAAAAGCACCCGCTGAACCGCAGCGTTACGACGCCGTGCTGGTAGCGATTGGTCGTGTGCCGAACGGTAAAAACCTCGACGCAGGCAAAGCTGGCGTGGAAGTTGACGACCGTGGTTTCATCCGCGTTGACAAACAGCTGCGTACCAACGTACCGCACATCTTTGCTATCGGCGATATCGTCGGTCAGCCAATGCTGGCACACAAAGGTGTTCACGAAGGTCACGTTGCCGCTGAAGTTATCGCCGGTAAGAAACACTACTTCGATCCGAAAGTTATCCCGTCCATCGCCTATACCGAACCAGAAGTTGCATGGGTAGGTCTGACTGAGAAAGAAGCGAAAGAGAAAGGCATCAGCTACGAAACCGCCACCTTCCCGTGGGCTGCTTCTGGTCGTGCTATCGCTTCCGACTGCGCAGACGGTATGACCAAGCTGATTTTCGACAAAGAATCTCACCGTGTGATCGGTGGTGCGATTGTCGGCACTAACGGCGGCGAGTTGCTGGGTGAAATCGGCCTGGCAATCGAAATGGGTTGTGACGCTGAAGACATCGCACTGACCATCCATGCGCACCCGACTCTGCACGAGTCTGTGGGCCTGGCGGCAGAAGTGTTCGAAGGTAGCATTACCGACCTGCCGAACCCGAAAGCGAAGAAGAAGTAATTTTTCGTTTGCCGGAACATCCGGCAAATTAAGAAGCGGCTATTCTGGCCGCTTCAGATTGTTGATAAAGTGCTCGTTGTTGATGCCGGATGCGGCGTAAACGCCTTATCCGACCTACAAGATCATGCAAATTCAATATATTGCATGGCTTGTGTAGGCCCGATAAGCTTGCGCATCGGGCGATTCGATGTTTGTCATCAGTCTTAAGCGGCTAACAACGCCGCTTTTTTACGCCTGCAATTTACCTTTCCAGTCTTCTTGCCCCACGTTCAGAGAGACGTTCGCGTACTGCTGACCGCTGCTCGTTATTCAGCCTGGCAGTACGGTTACTGTCGTTTAGACGTTGCGGGCGGCTCTCCTGAACTTTCTCCCGAAAAAACGGACGTTGTTCAGGTGATGCCGATTGAACACGCTGGCGGGCGTTATCACGTTGCTCTTGGTTCAGTGGGCGCTGCTGTACTTTTTCCTTAAACACCTGGCGCAGCTCTGGTGATGCGGACTGAATGCGCTGGCGCGCTGCCTCTCTTCGCTGCTGGTTCTGCGGGTTAGCCTGAATTTTCTCGCGGACTGCCTGGCGCTGCTCAGGAGAAGCCGACTGATAACGCTGGCGAGCGGCGTCCTTTTGTTGCTGGGTCAGTGGTTGGTGGCGGCTGAACTCGCGGAAGTCGTCATAGCTCCCATTGTGTTCAGCTTCATTAAACCGCTGTGCCGCTGCCTGACGTTGGGTATCTCGTGTAATGACTGGTGCGGCGTGTGTTCGTTGCTGAAACTGATTTGCTGCCGCCTGACGCTGGCTGTCGCGCGTTGGGGCAGGTAATTGCGTGGCGCTCATTCCGCCGTTGACATCGGTTTGATGAAACCGCTTTGCCATATCCTGATCATGATAGGGCACACCATTACGGTAGTTTGGATTGTGCCGCCATGCCATATTCTTATCAGTAAGATGCTCACCGGTGATACGGTTGAAATTGTTGACGTCGATATTGATGTTGTCGCCGTTGTGTTGCCAGTCATTACCGTCACGATGACCGCCATCGTGGTGATGATAATCATCATCGTCATGATGATGATGGTCATGATCGTCGTCGTCCCAGTCGATGCTGCTGAATAGTGCGTATGTGGTAGCAACGCCCATGCTATAGCCGAATCCGCGCACAAAGCTGTCAACAAACGGTTCTCCGGCTGGCGGCGGCAGATAAACTGGTGGATAAGCGGTATTGGCCCAACTGCCGTAAACCACGTTTGGGTTGTAGTTCGGAATATAAACCACATCCGGATTGGCTGGCTCAATGGTTATTACGGTCGGTGCAGGTTCTGCGACGACGGGGCTGGACGTAGAAACGGTATTTGATTGTGTGGCAGGGGCGTTGGCGGGCTGATTTACCGGTACGACTTTTTTCGTTGTCGTGATGATCTTTTGTTCAGTTGATGACTTCAGCGAGCCGGTTTGTTGCGCCAGTTGCCGCAATCGCTGTACCGAGTCCATCACGTCCTGCGGCTGCGCCAGAAAAGCATCGCCCAGGTTTTGCACCCATTGCGGGTTTTCGCCCATCAATGCCATCAATTGTGGAAAGGCCACCAGTGATTTGACGCTGGCGTCCCACGGCTGGCCAGATACCGCCTGAATAGCAGCATCGCCTTGTTTAAGTGGATTATCGTGCGACCATTGCACTGCTTGAGCAACGTTTGTCGGATAGGTTGATGCCATTAACACTTGTGAAAGCAGAGAGTCGGGGTATAGCGCGACAGGTGCAACCCATTGATCTATTTGAGCAGTGCTGAATGCGGATTTGACGACGGCAGGTGTTACAGGAGGCACGGAAACCGTTGCTGGAAGCGTAACTGCGGAGATGTCAGGCGCAGTCTGTTGTGTCGATTGCGCTTCCACAGGCGCTTCCACTGTGCGGCTTTTTATATATAGCCCGGCAGAGGCGGCACAGAGCCCGGCACTGCAAATTAGCGCCAGCACATGGGGTTTAAACGGCAAAGTCATTTTCATAATTCGGATCTCAAGGAAATCGCAATGGTCGGCGAACTGCCACCCGCAGGTGCTGTGAATCCGAGTATAAAGAGGCGGTAGTTTAAATTTTGACTAATCTTGGGATTCGTTGAGAAAGGTGATTATCACCATGCGAATTAACGAAGTTTTTACGGAGGGAAATAATCTCTAGACCATCCTTAACGATTCAGCCACTTTTTTATGTTGCTTTTTTGTAAACAGATTAACACATCGTCAAAATCCTGCTATTCTGCCCGTTGCGGTACTGGGCATTTACCCTACAAACTGCTGTCTCACAGGAGCGTGAAGAGAATCGCCTGCCGCACTATGACAATGAGAGCGAGGAGAACCGTCGTGCTAGAAGAATACCGTAAGCACGTAGCTGAGCGTGCCGCTGAGGGGATTGCGCCCAAACCCCTGGATGCAAACCAAATGGCCGCGCTTGTAGAGCTGCTGAAAAACCCGCCCGCGGGCGAAGAAGAATTCCTGTTAGATCTGTTAACCAACCGTGTTCCCCCTGGCGTTGATGAAGCCGCCTATGTCAAAGCAGGCTTCCTGGCTGCTGTCGCCAAAGGTGAAGCCAAATCCCCACTGCTGACACCGGAAAAGGCCATCGAACTGCTGGGCACCATGCAGGGTGGTTACAACATTCATCCGCTGATCGACGCGCTGGATGATGCCAAACTGGCACCGATCGCTGCCAAAGCACTTTCTCACACACTGCTGATGTTCGATAACTTCTATGACGTAGAAGAGAAAGCGAAAGCAGGCAACGAATATGCGAAGCAGGTAATGCAGTCCTGGGCGGATGCCGAATGGTTCCTGAATCGCCCGGCGCTGGCTGAAAAACTGACCGTTACCGTCTTCAAAGTCACTGGCGAAACCAACACCGATGACCTCTCTCCGGCACCGGATGCGTGGTCACGCCCGGATATCCCACTGCACGCGCTGGCGATGCTGAAAAACGCCCGTGAAGGCATCGAGCCAGATCAGCCTGGTGTTGTTGGCCCGATCAAACAGATTGAAGCTCTGCAACAGAAAGGTTTCCCGCTGGCGTACGTCGGTGACGTTGTGGGTACGGGGTCATCGCGTAAATCCGCCACGAACTCCGTTCTGTGGTTTATGGGCGATGATATTCCACATGTGCCGAACAAACGCGGCGGTGGTTTGTGCCTCGGCGGTAAAATTGCACCAATCTTCTTTAACACGATGGAAGATGCGGGTGCACTGCCAATCGAAGTCGACGTCTCTAACCTGAACATGGGCGACGTAATTGACGTTTACCCGTACAAAGGTGAAGTGCGTAACCACGAAACCGGCGAACTGCTGGCAACCTTCGAACTGAAAACCGACGTGCTGATTGATGAAGTGCGTGCTGGCGGCCGTATTCCGCTGATTATCGGGCGTGGCCTGACCACCAAAGCGCGTGAAGCACTTGGTCTGCCGCACAGTGATGTGTTCCGTCAGGCGAAAGATGTCGCTGAGAGCGATCGCGGCTTCTCGCTGGCGCAGAAAATGGTAGGTCGTGCCTGCGGTGTGAAAGGCATTCGTCCGGGCGCGTACTGCGAACCGAAAATGACTTCTGTAGGTTCACAGGACACCACCGGCCCGATGACCCGTGATGAACTGAAAGACCTGGCGTGCCTGGGCTTCTCGGCTGACCTGGTGATGCAGTCTTTCTGCCACACCGCGGCGTATCCGAAGCCAGTTGACGTGAACACGCACCACACGCTGCCGGACTTCATTATGAACCGTGGCGGTGTGTCGCTGCGTCCGGGTGACGGCGTCATTCACTCCTGGCTGAACCGTATGCTGCTGCCGGATACCGTCGGTACCGGTGGTGACTCCCATACCCGTTTCCCGATCGGTATCTCTTTCCCGGCGGGTTCTGGTCTGGTGGCATTTGCAGCCGCAACAGGCGTAATGCCGCTGGATATGCCGGAATCCGTTCTGGTACGCTTCAAAGGCAAAATGCAGCCGGGTATCACCCTGCGCGATCTGGTACACGCCATTCCGCTGTATGCAATCAAACAAGGTCTGCTGACCGTTGAGAAGAAAGGTAAGAAAAACATCTTCTCTGGCCGTATTCTGGAAATTGAAGGTCTGCCGGATCTGAAAGTTGAGCAGGCATTTGAGCTGACCGATGCGTCTGCCGAGCGTTCTGCTGCCGGTTGTACCATCAAGCTGAACAAAGAACCGATCATTGAATACCTGAACTCTAACATCGTCCTGCTGAAGTGGATGATCGCGGAAGGTTACGGCGATCGTCGTACCCTGGAACGTCGTATTCAGGGCATGGAAAAATGGCTGGCGAATCCTGAGCTGCTGGAAGCCGATGCAGATGCGGAATACGCGGCAGTGATCGACATCGATCTGGCGGATATCAAAGAGCCAATCCTCTGTGCACCGAACGACCCGGACGACGCACGTCCGCTGTCTGCGGTACAGGGCGAGAAGATCGACGAAGTGTTTATCGGTTCCTGCATGACCAACATCGGTCACTTCCGTGCTGCGGGTAAACTGCTGGATGCGCACAAAGGCCAGTTGCCGACGCGCCTGTGGGTGGCACCGCCAACCCGTATGGATGCCGCGCAGTTGACCGAAGAAGGCTACTATAGCGTCTTCGGTAAGAGCGGTGCGCGTATCGAGATCCCTGGCTGTTCCCTGTGTATGGGTAACCAGGCGCGTGTAGCAGACGGTGCGACGGTGGTTTCCACCTCTACCCGTAACTTCCCGAACCGTCTGGGGACTGGCGCGAATGTCTTCCTGGCTTCTGCGGAACTGGCTGCTGTTGCGGCGCTGATTGGCAAACTGCCGACGCCGGAAGAGTACCAGACCTACGTGGCGCAGGTAGATAAAACAGCCGTTGATACTTACCGTTATCTGAACTTCGACCAGCTTTCTCAGTACACCGAAAAAGCGGACGGGGTGATTTTCCAGACTGCGGTTTAATAAGTAAGCGCACGCGCTGCGCATAAACGACACAATGCCCGGTGAATGAGATTCCCGGGCATTTTTTATTTCTAAACCATCGCCGTTCCGCTGTTTTTCTCCGGTAAGGCTGCGATAATTACATCAATGGCGCAATGCGATTTCGGCGCATTGCCGGGAGCAGAGGAACACACTATGGATTACGAATTTCTGCGCGATATTACCGGAGTGGTAAAGGTGCGCATGTCCATGGGGCATGAAGTGGTCGGGCACTGGTTTAATGAAGAGGTGAAAGAAAACCTGGCCTTGCTTGATGAAGTGGAACAAGCGGCGCACGCATTGAAAGGTAGCGAACGTTCCTGGCAACGGGCAGGGCATGAATACACGCTATGGATGGATGGTGAAGAGGTGATGGTTCGCGCCAATCAACTGGAATTCGCTGGCGATGAAATGGAAGAGGGGATGAACTACTACGATGAAGAGAGCTTGTCGCTGTGCGGCGTTGAGGATTTTCTTCAGGTGGTGGCGGCTTACCGTAATTTCGTGCAGCAGAAGTAAGTAAATCAGGCGGAGCCTCCGTGCTCCGCCTGAGACGTTAAACAGCGGGCATATTGCGCCCGTAATAAATCTCGCGCATTTCTTTCCACAGCGCAGCGGTAATTTCCTGGCGCTCGCTGTCGGTTAAGTCTTCCGGTTTGGTGTGGAACATGTAGTGCTTAAGGTCGAACTCTTTAAGCAACATCTTGGTATGGAAGATATTTTCCTGATAGACGTTCACATCCACCATGTCATACAGCGCCTTCATATCGTCAGACATAAAGTTCTGAATCGAATTAATCTCATGGTCGATAAAGTGCTTCATACCGTTAATGTCGCGGGTAAAACCGCGCACGCGATAATCAATGGTTACGATATCGGACTCAAGCTGGTGGATCAGGTAATTCAGCGCCTTCAGCGGAGAAATCACGCCGCAGGTAGAGACTTCAATATCGGCGCGGAAGGTACATAAACCGCCTTCAGGATGACTTTCCGGGTAGGTATGTACGCAAATATGACTTTTATCAAGATGGGCAACGACCGTTTCTGGCAGTGGGCCGGGGTGTTCTGTTTTGTCGATGAGTTTCGGGTCAACCGGTTCTTCACTCACCAGAATAGTGACGCTGGCACCCTGTGGTTCGTAATCCTGGCGGGCGATGTTAAGAATATTAGCCCCGATAATGGAACAGGTTTCTGACAGGATTTCGGTCAGACGGTTGGCATTATAGAGTTCATCGATATAAGCAATATAACCGTCGCGCTCTTCGGCAGTTTTGGCGTAGCAGATATCGTAAATACAAAAACTCAGACTTTTGGTCAGATTATTAAAGCCATGCAGTTTCAGTTTTTTCAATTTCTTATCTTCTCCTTAGGACGGCTGTGAAGCCAGTGCGTCTTGCAGATACTGAGGTAAGGCAAAAGCTGCCGTATGGATTGCCGGATTGTAATAACGGCATTTCAGGCCAGAGGCGAGAAAACGCGCCTGAATAATTTCGGTTGAGAGATGGCGTAAGGCGTCGTTATCTGTCGCCCATGCAAAGGTCATGATGCCGCCGTAATAGGTCGGGATCGCCGCCTGATAAAAGCCAACGTCGCTGAAGTAATGGCTGAGTTTGCGATGGCTGTCGATGGCTTCTTCCTGCTGTAAAAAGCAGACGCCGTTTTGTGCGACGAAGATACCGCCAGGATTCAGGCAACGTTTGCAGCCTTCATAAAATGCCGAAGTGAAAAGGCTTTCGCCGGGACCGATAGGATCGGTGCAGTCGGAGATAATGACATCAAAGGTCTGGCTGGTTTGATTAACGAAATTGACGCCATCGTCGATCACCAGCTTAAAGCGCGGATCGTCGTAGCTACCGGCGTTATGGTTGGGTAGATACTGACGGCAGAACGATACGACACCCGCATCGATTTCCACCATCGTGATTGACTCAACGTTTTTATGTCGGGTTACTTCACGCAGCATGGCACCGTCGCCGCCGCCGATAATCAGCACATGTTTCGCGTGACCATGGGCCAGTAGCGGAACATGGGTCATCATCTCATGATAGATAAACTCGTCGCGCTCGGTGGTTTGTACTACGCCATCCAGCGCCATTACGCGACCAAATGCAGCGTTCTCAAAAATGATCAGATCCTGGTGATCGGTCTTTTCATGATACAGAACGTTATCTACCGCAAAGTACTGCCCAAACTGGTCGTGTAGCGTTTCATGCCACTGTTTTTTTTCGGCCATGGGTTGATACCTCCTTTGTTAACACCCGTAAAAAAAGGGCGCAACATAATAGCTAACATTGACCGCGGATGCACGGTCAATATTTCTACAAAAAGGTATCAGGGATTATTTGACGTAGGCAAGCAGGCTTAAGGAATCGCGGGCCAGGGCTTTGCACTTTTTAGCGACGGGAATGCCAATGCCACTGAGATCGCGGTAGCTGTCTTCACCGAGGGCTTTCATGTCGAAGGTGTCGTAATTACTGAGATCCCACTGGTTTTGCTGGGCGAAAAAGACCAGCGCGCGACGAATTTGCCCGTTAGGTAAGTTCTGGTAACCACAATCGTTCTTCAGAAAGACAAAAACTGCCGTTAAATCGGCCATATCTTCGGCTTCAGACTCGCTGAGCGCGTAACTGTTTGCGCAGACGGCCATCAGGCTGCCGAATAACACTGTTCTGAAAAACGTCTTCATTGCTTCTACCAGGGGCTTAAAGAAGATAAACGTTAGCACACTGCGAGCGAGGCGACGACCATTATTGTCGATTAAATTGTGTCTGCGGCTTGACCTTCCCGTAAGGGGAAGGACTATGCTCAACGTTTGATTTTGTTTCGCCTGCTTAAGAATAAGGAAATAACTATGCAACGTCGTGATTTCTTAAAATATTCCGTCGCGCTGGGTGTGGCTTCGGCTTTGCCGCTGTGGAACCGCGCAGTATTTGCGGCAGAACGCCCAACGTTACCGATCCCTGATTTGCTCACGACCGATGCCCGTAATCGCATTCAGTTAACTATTGGCGCAGGCCAGTCCACCTTTGGCGGGAAAACCGCAACTACCTGGGGCTATAACGGCAATCTGCTGGGGCCGGCGGTGAAATTACAGCGCGGCAAAGCGGTAACGGTTGATATCTACAACCAACTGACGGAAGAGACGACGTTGCACTGGCACGGGCTGGAAGTACCGGGTGAAGTCGACGGCGGCCCGCAGGGAATTATTCCGCCAGGTGGCAAGCGCTCGGTGACGTTGAACGTTGATCAACCTGCCGCTACCTGCTGGTTCCATCCGCATCAGCACGGCAAAACCGGGCGACAGGTGGCGATGGGGCTGGCTGGGCTGGTGGTGATTGAAGATGACGAGATCCTGAAATTAATGCTGCCAAAACAGTGGGGTATCGATGATGTTCCGGTGATCGTTCAGGATAAGAAATTTAGCGCCGACGGGCAGATTGATTATCAACTGGATGTGATGACCGCCGCCGTGGGCTGGTTTGGCGATACGTTGCTGACCAACGGTGCAATCTACCCGCAACACGCTGCCCCGCGTGGTTGGCTGCGCCTGCGTTTGCTCAATGGCTGTAATGCCCGCTCGCTCAATTTCGCCACCAGCGACAATCGCCCGCTTTATGTGATTGCCAGCGACGGCGGTCTGCTACCTGAACCGGTGAAGGTGAACGAGCTGCCAGTGCTGATGGGCGAGCGTTTTGAAGTGCTGGTGGAGGTTAACGACAACAAACCCTTTGACCTGGTGACGCTGCCGGTCAGCCAGATGGGGATGGCGATTGCGCCGTTTGATAAGCCTCATCCGGTAATGCGGATTCAGCCGATTGCTATTAGTGCCTCCGGTGCTTTGCCAGACACATTAAGTAGCCTGCCTGCGTTACCTTCGCTGGAAGGGCTGACGGTACGCAAGCTGCAACTTTCTATGGACCCAATGCTCGATATGATGGGTATGCAGATGCTGATGGAGAAATATGGCGATCAGGCGATGGCCGGGATGGATCACAGCCAGATGATGGGCCATATGGGGCACGGCAATATGAATCATATGAACCACGGCGGGAAGTTCGATTTCCACCATGCCAACAAAATCAACGGTCAGGCGTTTGATATGAACAAGCCGATGTTTGCGGCGGCGAAAGGGCAATACGAACGTTGGGTTATCTCTGGCGTGGGCGACATGATGCTGCATCCGTTCCATATCCACGGTACGCAGTTCCGTATCTTGTCAGAAAATGGCAAACCGCCAGCGATGCATCGCGCAGGCTGGAAAGATACCGTTAAGGTAGAAGGTAATGTCAGCGAAGTGCTGGTGAAGTTTAATCACGATGCACCGAAAGAACATGCTTATATGGTGCACTGCCATCTGCTGGAGCATGAAGATACGGGGATGATGTTAGGATTTACGGTATAAAAAGACCGTATTCGGAAATATGCCCGGATCTCTCCGGGCATGAAACTGATGACAAACGCAAAACTGCCTGATGCGCTACGCTTATCAGGCCTACGCGCAATGTATTGAATTTGCAAATGTTTTGTAGGCCGGATAAGGCGTTCACGCCGCATCCGGCATGAACAAATCGCACGTTGTCAGCAATCTGAGCAAGCCTTACTTCACATCATCCGGCAGCGCATAAGCCACAATATAGTCGCCCATCTTCGTACCAAATGAACCGTGACCGCCTGCGGAGATCACCACATACTGCTTACCATTCACTTCATAGGTCATTGGCGTAGCCTGACCACCCGCTGGTAAACGACCCTGCCACAGTTTTTCACCGTTGCTCATGTTGTAAGCGCGCAGGTAGTTATCTGCCGTAGCGGCGATAAACAGCACGTTACCCGCCGTGGAGATTGGCCCGCCAAGCATCGGCATACCCATATTGAACGGCACCGGTACAGGCATCGGGAATGGCATACTGTCCTGCGGCGTACCAATACGTTTCTTCCACACCACTTCATTGGTTTTCAGATCCAATGCCGAGATATAGCCCCATGCTGGCTGTTTACATGGCAGACCAAACGGTGAGAGGAACGGGTTGAGCGTGACGCCATACGGTACACCGTACTGCGGCTGGATGCCGGATTCCGTACCCGTGCCTTTGGCATCTTTCGGCTGTTCCATCGGGTTACCAGGACCGCGTGGGATCAGTTTCGAAACAAACGGCAGTGCCATTGGGTTGGCAATCGCCACTTCACGATTCGGATCAACGGAAATCCCGCCCCATTCGAACATCCCCAGATTACCCGGGAAGACCAGTGTACCCTGTTCAGATGGCGGCGTAAAAATGCCTTCATAGCGCATCTGGTGGAACATCACGCGGCACACCAACTGGTCAAACATGGTGGCTCCCCACATATCCGCACCGCTCAAATCTTTCGTCGGACGGAAGCTCAGTTCCGAGAATGGTTGAGTAGGGGTAACGTAATCGCCTTTGGCAGCACCTTGGGGAACCGGTTTTTCCGGTGCCGGAACCACCAGTTCGCCATTACGACGATCGAGCACAAAAATGTTGCCGGTTTTCGCCGGAGCGTAAATAACTGGCACTTTCTGACCATTAACGGTGATGTCCGCCAGCGTCGGCTGTGCCGGAAGATCCATATCCCACAGGTCGTGGTGAACGGTCTGGTAGCTCCACGCCAGTTTCCCGGTAGTGGCATTCAGCGCCAGAATCGAGCTGGCATAACGTTCCTGTTCCGGTGTGCGGTTACCGCCCCAGATATCCGGCGTGGTCACGCCCATCGGCAGATACACCAGATCCAGCTTCGCGTCATAGGCCGCTGGTGCCCACGAGTTTGGCGAGTTAAAGGTAAAGGTGTGTTCGTCAGACGGGATTGCGTTCGGATCTTTCGCGCCGGGATCAAAAGCCCACAGCAGCTCCCCGGTGTTGACATCAAAACCACGGATCACGCCAGACGTTTCGCGGGTTGAGAAGTTATCGGTAACTGAACCTGCCATCACGATGGTTTTATCGGTGATAATCGGTGGCGAAGTCGGTTCATACAGACCCGGTTTGGTGTCTGGCATATTGCTTTGCAGATTGAGCACGCCTTTATTGGCGAAGGTTTCGCACAGTTTGCCGTTTTCAGCGTTAATCGCAATCAGTCGACCATCATTGACCGGAAGAATGATACGACGCGGGCAATCCGCCATCACTTCCGGCGAAGCCGTTTCTGCTTTGGCTTCATGATAAGAGACGCCACGGCAGGTTACGTGCTGGAAGGACTCGTTGGTTTTCAGCTCAGGATCGTAATGCCATTTCTCTTTACCGCTGGCGGCATCCAGCGCAAACAGACGTTGATGCGCGGTACACAGGTAAAGGGTGTCGCCCACTTTAATTGGCGTCACTTCATTGGTGATTTCACCTGGATCGTTCGGCTGCTTCACATCGCCAGTACGGAACACCCAGGCTTCTTTCAGCTTGTGGACGTTATCAGCGTTAATTTGTTTCAGGGGTGAAAAGCGTTGGCCTTCCTGATTGCGACCATAGGCAGGCCAGTCCTGATCGGCAACGGGGGAGATGGCTTCGGCAGGTGTGGCATCGGCGCTTAAGGTGCCGCTGATTTCCTGCGGATCGTTAAATCCGGCCCAGGTCAGGATACCACCGCTAATCAGCAGTGCGACCACCAGTACGGCAACTGCGCCGCTGGCAGGAATGACCAGGCGACGCCAGACAAACGGCAGGAT
>ENA-UOJP01002617-UOJP01002617.1-human-gut-metagenome-genome-assembly--contig:-C102-NODE-2617-length-13119-cov-8.035977_pt1 | contig 13119 bp, 14 predicted proteins | sample MGYA00242353_ERZ723900 | MGnify/ENA metagenome assembly ERZ723900
GCACCACCTTGCCAAGGTGGGGGCCGCGGGTTCGAATCCCGTCTCGCGCTTTTTTTATTTGCAGCGGAAAACTTGTAAAATCAAGGTTTCCGCTATTTTTTGGATGGTGCTAAAACGGTAGACAGCTGTAGACAGTTTGCGTTTCGTTTAAGCGCTTGTCAGATTTTGAAATTTGTACTATAATGGGCGAAATGAGCTGTAAAGGCAGATAAAGATATAATATAAGAAGGGCGAGATCAGAGTATGAGCGGTTTGGGAACGATTGTGAATGTGGCGGCGATTCTGGGAGGCTGTGTCATTGGGCTTTTGGTGAAGGGAGGACTTCCGAAGCACCTGGAGGACACGATTACCAGCGCGGTGGGGCTGTGCGTGATCTTTGTGGGGATCTCCGGGGCGCTGAAAGGAATGATGACCGTCACGGCCGGAGGACTGGATACCCGGGACACCCTGGTGATGGTGCTCTGCATGGTGATCGGGTCCGCTCTGGGCGAGTGGATCGACATCGAGGACCGGTTGGAGCAGCTGGGAATCTGGTGCAAGTCGAAAATACCGGCGGGGAAGGCCTCGGGCACCTTTGTGGAGGCATTTGTGAGCAGTTCCCTGCTGTTCTGCGTGGGGGCCATGGCCATTGTGGGCGCGCTGGAGGATGGACTGACCCATAACTACAGCACGCTGTTTACCAAAGCGGTGATGGACGGCGTTCTCTCCATCATTTTCACCGCAGCCTTAGGCATTGGCACGGCGTTTTCTATTTTCCCGGTAGCCATCTACCAGGGATCGATCACGCTGCTGGCCGGCGTGGTGCGGCCGTATCTGACCGAGCTGATGATTGGGCGGATCTCCTTCATCGGATCGATCCTGATCTTCGCCCTGGGACTGAATTTGGTTTTAAACAGCAAGCTGAAAATCGGCAACATGCTGCCCGCGGTCTTTCTGCCGGTGATCGTGTGTCTGCTGGGATATTGACGAGGAGGATGAGGACATGGAATTTGCAAAACGGATGGACCTCTTTGGCGAGGGAATCTTTTCAAAGCTTTCGGAAGTGCGCAGGCGCAAGGTGTCTGCCGGGGAGACAGTGATCGACATGAGCATAGGCGCGCCCAACATTCCGCCGGCCGCTCATATCCGGGAGGCTCTCTGCAGGGCCGCTGCGGAGGAGAAGAACTATATTTACGCGATTAACGACCAGACCGCTCTTTTGGACGCGGTGGCCGCATGGTATGACCGGCGCTACGGAGTGAAGCTGGACCCGCAGACCGAGATTTGTTCCCTGCTGGGGTCCCAGGAAGGGCTGGCTCACATCGCGCTCTCCATCGTGGACGAGGGGGACACTGTGCTGGTGCCGGACCCCTGCTATCCGGTGTTCGGGGATGGGCCGCGGATTGCTGGGGCAACGCTCTATTATATGCCCCAGAAAAAGGAAAACGGTTATGTGATCCGCCTGGAGGATATTCCCGGGGAGGTGGCCCGCAGGGCCAAATTCATGATCGTGTCCTACCCCAACAACCCCACGGCGGCCCTGGCTCCGGACAGCTTTTACGAGGAGCTGGTGGCATTTGCCAAGAAGTATCAGATCATTGTGCTGCACGATAACGCTTACAGCGAGCTGGTATTTGACGGGAAGAGCTGCGGCAGCTTTTTGAGCTTTCCGGGCGCGCGGGAGGTGGGCGTGGAGTTCAACTCCCTGTCCAAGACCTATGGCCTGGCCGGGGCGCGCATCGGTTTCTGTTTGGGCAACCGGGAGGTGGTGGCCCAATTAAAGCGGCTTAAGTCCAACATGGACTACGGCATGTTTCTGCCCATCCAGCAGGCGGCCATCGCGGCCATTACCGGGGACCAGTCCTGTGTGGAGAGCACCAGGGAAGCGTATGTCCGCCGCCGCAACTGTCTCTGCGACGGCTTTACCGCCATCGGCTGGCCCATGGAGCGCCCTGCGGCCACAATGTTCGTGTGGGCTGCTATTCCGTCCGGGTATGAGACCTCCGAGGCATTTGCCATGGATCTGGTGGAGAAGGCCGGGCTGATTGTGACGCCGGGCAGCGCCTTTGGTCCCTCCGGCGAGGGTTATGTGCGCCTGGCGCTGGTGCAGGACGAGGATGCGATCCGTCAGGCGGTGGATCTGGTGGCTGCCAGCGGGATTTTGTCAGGTGGGAAATCGAAGGTTGGACGTTAAGCCGGATAGAAATTGATGAAATGATGAGCAGGTGTTTCCAAAGTTGAGAGATGACGTTGGAGACGCCTCTTTTTTTTATGTCCGTCATCGGATGGGATTGTCTATATAAATGACTTTATGTAAATAACAAAATATCGTTCATTGCTTCCAGTAATAGATATTATAGAAAGTTAAATGATCATATTTCATTCAAATAGTTTTTGAGTTTTTCCAAATCATGATCAAATTGAACTTTTTTAGCACAAACTATTACGAATATTACCAATCCCCCCAGGGGACCCGCAGTGCATTATAATAGCATTTTTCTTGACAGAAAATGCAGAAACACGCTATAATATCTATTATATGAAGTTTCTGATTTGAGGAATGTTCTGGATACAGGCAGAGCAGGACGGGAGAAATGTCACTCGTATGTTGAACACAAAAGAAGAACGGGGATGTCCGTTATGGACAGACTTCGGACGAGAGGGACGGTATTAAGTTATGTGCTATGTGATGACCCAGGATCTTTTGCTCCGATATGATCATTATCTTGGAGCGAACGGCTATTCAAAGGCAACCTGTCAAAAATACAAGGGGGATTTGCAGCAGTTTTACAACTATCAGGGCAGTGAAACGGTGGATGAGGAGACCTGCCAGGCGTATCAGCGCTATTTGATGGAGCATTATACGCCCAGGGGGGCGTGTTCCAAGATTGTGGCAGTCAACACCTTCTTCCGCTTTGCGGATTGGAAAGTGCGCATGGACGTGCCTAAGATCAACCGGAGCACGGTTTCCAACGCAGGCATGGAGCTGACTACCTCGGAATACAGAAGCCTGCTAAACGCGGCAAAGTCTCAGCGCAATCCGCGCCTGTATTATCTGATCCAGATATTGGCGCTGACCAAGATCAGCGTCAGCGAGCACCAGTATATTACGCCTGAGGCAGTGGAGCAGGGATTTTTCCTGATTCCCCGGGGAAACAGCAGCAAGGTGGTGGTATTGCCCAACGCGCTGCGCAAAGAGCTGGCCGCGTTTGTGGAGTCCATGAAACTAAAAGAGGGGCCGATTTTCAGCAGCCGGACCGGGAAACCTTGGGATCGGGCGGCGATTCACAAGAGCCTGAAACGGCTGTGCCGGGGGACGAAAATTGATCCGGAAAAGGTCACGGCCAGAAACCTTACCCATGTGGTTGCATTCGGGGCGGCGGTCTATAAGCTGGACGAGAGAGTGAAACATATTAACGGGGCGCGGGATAAAGAAGAACATTAATGGATCGGAGCCGGCAGGTGGCATTTTACTCTGCCGGCTCTTGCCATATTTGAAAAACTGTACTATAATGGGCAAAATAAGCGTCTTAAGCAGAGGTGGATATGGCGGTAAGAATGAGACAGGTGAGGGGAGTTTGGCATAACGAGTTATTCTGGCAGGCGGCATTGATTCTCTATGTGCTGTTCGTCTACGGCCACTCCATGGTTCCGGCGGAGTTGTCCTCCCGGGAGAGCGGCGCGGTGCTGCAAATAATTGCCAAAATTTGGGACGGGCTCCATTTACCGGGACAGATGCCCACGGAGCATATGGTTCGCAAGACAGCGCATTTTATGGAATATATGGGGATGGGCGTTCTGTTGTGCAGAAATGTCCAGGTTATGGCGCGGCAGCGGCGGATTCCGCTGCGTTCGGTGATTGCGGCGGCCATATGGCTGCCGTTTGTGGACGAGACCATCCAGCTGTTCGTGCGGGGGCGGTCCGGGCAGATCAGCGACGTCTGGCTGGACCTGGCGGGGATGTGGACCGGTCTGGGCCTGATGTGCCTTTTGGGGCGCGCGAGGTCACATGGAAACAGGAGGCGGCTGAGATGAATTATAAAATGATTTTGCAGTACGACGGCACACGCTACGACGGTTGGCAGAGGCAGGGCAACACGGACCGGACCATACAGGGGAAGCTGGAGGCCGTGCTGGGGCGGCTGGCGGAGGAGACGGTGGAGGTACACGGTTCCGGCCGGACCGACGGCGGCGTCCACGCCAGAGGGCAGGTGGCGAATTTTCATCTGAAACAGGCGCGGGAGCCGGAAGAAATCCGCGCGTACCTGAACCGGTATCTGCCGGAGGACATCTGCGTTCTGGAGCTGACGGCCGCCCCGGAACGTTTTCACAGCCGCTTAAACGCCTGCCGGAAGACTTACCGGTACCAGATTTGGATGGACGGCAAGACGGACGTGTTTCAGCGGGACTATTTCTACGGCCTGGGAAAGCAGCTGGACATCGGGCAGATGGAGCGGGCGGCCGGGACGCTTCTGGGAACCCATGATTTTAAAAGCTTCTGCGGCAATAAAAAGATGAAGAAGTCCACGGTCCGCACCATAACGGCGATCCGTTTGATCCGTCTGTGCGATGGAAAGGCGCTGGCGGTGGATGTTACGGGCAACGGCTTTTTACAGCAGATGGTGCGGATCCTGGCGGGGACCCTGATCGAGGTGGGCTTGGGAAAGCGGGAGGCGGACAGCCTGGAAGCCGTGTTGGAATTAAAGGAAAGAAGTGCAGCGGGATTTACAGCGCCGCCGGAGGGGCTGTGCCTGATGAATGTACAGTATGAGGAAGAGAAATGACGGAATTTTTAGTAAAACGATTTGTAAAAGATTACCAGCAGACGGAGGCAGTGCAGGTTCGCACTGCCTATGGCACGCTCTCCAGCATGGTGGGGATTTTCTGCAACGTGCTGCTGTTTGGCGCAAAGTTGCTGATCGGGCTGCTGATCAACAGTATTTCCGTGATGGCGGATGCGTTTAACAACCTTTCGGATGCGGCCTCCTCCATTATCGGGTTTATTGGGGTCAAGATGGCGGAAAAACCGGCGGACGACGACCATCCCTTTGGACACGGGCGCATCGAGTATATCGCGGCCTTTATCGTGGCGTTTATTGTCATTCAGGTGGGATTTTCTCTGTTTAAAACGTCGCTGAACAAGATTTTGAATCCGGAGAGCATGTCCTTTAAATGGATTTCCATTGTGATCCTGTCCCTCAGCGTGGCGGTGAAGCTCTGGCTCTCGCTGTTCAACAGGACGCTGGGGAAACGGATCAATTCCAAGGTGATGCTGGCAACTGCGGCGGACGCCATGGGGGATGTGGTCACGACCTCGGCCACCATGCTGTCCATCGCGGTGTTTGGCATCTTTGGCGTGAACATCGACGGCATCGTGGGCATTGCCGTGTCGGTGGTGGTTATGATCGCGGGCGTGAATATCGCCAAGGATACGCTGGCTCCGCTGATCGGCGAGGCCATCGATCCCCAGCTGTACGAGCAGATCACCAATTTTGTGGAGAGCTTTGAGGGCATTTTGGGAACCCATGACCTGATTGTGCACAACTACGGGCCTTCCAAGAGCATGGCATCCATCCACGCCGAGGTGCCAAACGACGTGAATGTGGAGCGCTCCCATGAGGTGATTGACCAGATTGAACACGAAGCGGCAAGGCGGTTCGGTCTGCTTTTGGTGATCCATATGGATCCGGTGGAGACCCATGACGGCCGGATCCGGGAATTTCGGGATATGCTTGGCGAGGTTCTGACGGAGCTTGACAGCCGGTTGAGCTTTCACGACTTCCGCATGGTGGATGGGGTGGAGCATATCAATTTAATTTTCGATTTAGTGGTCCCCAGGGAATATAAAGCGGCGGTTCAGGACAACTTAAAAGCGAGGATTAGCGCAGCGGTCCGCAAACGCGACCCACGCTGCGCCTGTGTGATCACGGTTGAGAACAGCTATCTGGCGGAGGCGCAGAAATAAGGCTAATCCCTGAAAGGGGATCCACATGACGGAGGAAGCGCTGTTAAAGGAGATTGCGGCCGGAAATGAGGAGGCGTTCAGACAGTTTTATCTCTGCACGGTCCGGCCGGTGCACAGCTACATCCTGTCGCTGACCAGAAACAGCCATGAGGCGGAGGACGTGCTGCAGGAAACCTATCTGAAGATCTGGACCGACGCTACAGAATACCGGCCTCAGGGGAAACCGCTGGCCTGGGTGTTCACCATTGCCAGGAATTTGTGCTACATGCGGTTTCGGGAGCAGCGCAGATGGGCGGAGTTTGGACTGTCGGAGCTGGAGGACTGCGAGGAGGGAAAAAACTGCGAGCAGATCGACCAGGCGGCGGACCGCCAGGTACTGCTGCGGGCACTGGACGAGCTGAAGGAGCAGGACCGCCAGATCGTGCTCCTGTACGCGGCCGCGGGGATGAAACATCGGGAGGTGGCAAAGGCCCTGGGACTGCCGCTGGCCACGGAATTGTCCCGCTACTCCCGCTCGATGAAACGCCTTCAGCAGCTTTTGACGGTGCGGCGGACCGGGGGCTGAGGCGGCCGATCCGCCGGTCTGGAACGGGCCGCAGAGGCGCTGGTTTTGGAGCGGGGCCGGGAAGCGGAAAACGGTGGCAAAAAAATTTAAAAAAATTAAAAATCCCCTTGCAATAAATGAAAAACTATTGTATAATACATTTCGTTGTGTTGATGGGCTATCGCCAAATGGTAAGGCAACGGACTCTGACTCCGTCATTTTCTTGGTTCGAATCCAAGTAGCCCAGCTATATGGACCCGGTGTTTTTCACTCAGGTGAAAGCTGCCGGGTCTTTTTTGTGTGTAATGGGTTATTTGCGTTTCTGCGGGCGTTTGACAACGGTTTTTGGAAGATCATGAAAAAAGGGGGGGAAAATGTCATCCCCAAAGCGTATATTATATGGTATAATCAATACATGACAGTAGAGTGTTGACAGAACGAGTATGTTGACAGGGGTGTGTTTGTGGATGTATAAAAATGTTTCAGGAAAAGTGTATATCAAGACGTTCGATGGATTTGATCTGTATAAAGATGGAAAGATGGTCTATTTTTCCAGCGCAAAGGCCAAAGAACTGCTTGCATTTCTGGTGGATCGGAAAGGCAGGTTTGTGCCCCTGAGTCAGTTAGCGGAAAATCTGTTCGAGAATGAAAAGGATATCCGAAAGGCCAAACGTTTGGTTCACACGGCGTTTAACCGCCTGACCAAAACGCTTAAGAGTTATGAGATCGAGGATATTTTAAAAAGAGGAAGAGGGATTTACGCGGTCGACTGCAGCCGGATTCTGTGTGACAGCTATGAGATGGAAGCGCGCACAGAGGGGAGCAGCAATTTTTTTCTCGGCGAGTATATGCCGGAGTACAGCTGGGCGGAGGTGACGCTGTCCAATCTGCTGAGAAAATATTACGATGAAAATCAGCTGCCGGACCACGAGGGGGACTCGTAGCCGGGGCAAACAGGGGAACGATGGGAAGACATAACCACAGTCAGGAATTGTGGTTATGTCTTTTTTTGATGCAATCAGCCGCGGGCGGGGCCGGGGGGAGAATGTTCTGTTCGGATTTCAGATATAATGGCAGGCGGATACCAAATCAAAATATTGTGACCTTTTTAAAGACGCATCTTCTTTTTTTCATGCAAAAAAACGTATTTTTTACAAAAAAGTACAAATATTAAAAGAAATACAATTTATGGGTGAAACCGGCTGCGTTTGTAACTAAAATGTAACGTTTCTGTATCCAACGTCATGATATACCGTTACACGAAAGGCCACAATTATTTACACATAATGAGGTGTAGAGATGAATAGAGGGGAAAGACGGGTGTATGTCAAGACCTTTGACGGCTTTGATGTATACGTGGATGGCAGGATTGTTTACTTCCCGAGTGGCAAAGCAAAAGAGATGCTGGCGGTGCTGGTGGAGAAAAAGGGCAGCAGCGTTTCTCTGGCACAGATGGCGTATCTGCTCTATGAAAATTCGGAGGAAACCCGTGCCAGAAATACGTTGCGGGTTGTGTACCACAGGCTTCACAGGACGCTGGTAGAATATGAGATCGCGGATATTGTCATCAAAAGGCGGGGCAGCTATGCGGTTGACACCGACCGGTTTATCTGCGATTTTTATGAATTCATAAGGGAGCAGCCTGCGTTTCTGAACGCATATTCCGGGACCTATATGCCGGAATATCCGTGGGCGAGGAATATGATTCCTTATCTTGACAACCTGTACCGAAGATACTCCGGTCAGAAGTTAAAGGAGTAACCAAATGGAATTGATTGATATCCATGCACATATCCTTCCGGGCGTGGACGACGGATCCCGCGGCATGGAAGAGTCTGAGACAATGCTGTCCATGGCATACCGCCAGGGGATCCGCCGAATCATCGCCACGCCCCATTATTCCAGAAGAAGAGGGAGCGGGGGGCTGGCAGAGCTGGCGGACCGGCTGAACGCCAGGGCCCAGGCGATTTACGGAGATTTTGAAATACTGCCGGGTCATGAGACCTATTATTATGAGGGTTTGGCAGAGGCCTTGAAGAGCGGCCAGGCGCTGACGCTGGCGGGCAGCCGGTATGTGCTGGTTGAATTCGATCCGGGCGTGTCCTACCGGCAGCTCTACCAGGGAGTCCGCAAGCTGATTATGGCCCGGTATGTGCCGGTGCTGGCCCATGTGGAGCGCTATCTGTGCCTGCGGGACGAAGGTAACTTCCGGGAGCTGACCCAGTGCGACTGCCGTATGCAGATGAATTATGACAGCCTTGCAGGTCCGTTTTGGGATCCCGGCGTGCGGTGGTGCAGGAAAAAGGTGGAGGGCGGCTGTATCCATTTGTTGGCCACGGATATGCACCGGGTGGACTACCGCAAGCCCGATCTGGAAAAGCCCATGGCATGGCTGCAAAAGCATGTGGGGGAGCGCCGGCTGCGGGCCATGGTGTGGGACAACCCGCTTGCGATTATGAAAAATGAGAGAATGGGGTAGGTACATAAGAGATGGAAACGTATATGAATGACAATGAAGAGATTGAGATTGACCTTTTCGAGCTGTTCATGGAACTGAAACGAAAAATATGGGTCATCCTTGGGGTGGCGGTTTTGTGCGCCGGAGCTGCGGGCGCGTTCAGCGCGTTTGTGCTGACACCGCAGTACACGTCCACCGCGATGGTGTACATTCTCTCCAAAGAGACCACGCTGACGTCCCTGGCCGACCTGCAGATCGGAAGCCAGCTGACAAAGGACTACAAGATCATTGTGACCAGCCGTCCTGTGTTGGAGGATGTGATCGAGGGGCTGGAGCTGAACACTACCTATAAAGATTTGAAGAAAAAGATCACCATCGACAACCCGGCGGACACCCGGATTCTGTCCATCAGCGTGATGGACCCGGACCCGCAGATGGCAAAGGCCATTGCGGATAAGGTTGCCGCCACCGCCTCGGATTACGTGGGAGATATCATGGAGATGGTGCCGCCCAAGCTGATTGAGGACGGCGAGGTGCCACTCTTAAAGACGAGCCCCAGCAACACGAAGAACGCCCTGATCGGAGGGCTGGTGGGCACGCTGCTGGTGTGCGGTTTTGTCACGGCGCGGGTGGTGTTAAACGATACCGTCCGGACGGAGGAGGATGTGACCCGGTACCTGGGCCTGACTGTTCTGGCCTCTGTGCCTGCGCGTAAGGGGGAGACTCCGGAGGACAAGGAAGCCATGGTGTCCTCCAAGTCCCGCAAAAAGACTCAGACCCCTTCCGGAAGATCCAGGAAGAAGAAAAGGGAGGAAAAAGTCCGATGAGACAGACGGTTGCTCTGAACCGGAGCATGAAGGATGACTACCATTATAATGAAGCGATCAAGACGCTGAGAACCAATATCCAGTTCTGCGGGAGCGGCATCCGGGTGATTATGATGACCAGCGCTCTGCCCGACGAGGGAAAGAGCGATATGGCGTTTGCCCTGGCCTCCTCCCTGGCCCAGATCGGCAAGCGGGTGCTGCTAATCGACGCGGATATCCGAAAGTCCGTGCTCGTATCCCGGTATCAGCTGGAGGATGAAGTCTGCGGCCTGTCCCAGTATCTGAGCGGACAGAAGCCCCTGGAGGAGATCCGCTATGCCACCAGCGTTGAGAATCTCCACATGATCTTCTCCGGCCCTTATTCGCCCAACCCGGCGGAGCTGCTGGAGGAGGAGCTGTTTGGCGCTCTGATCCGGCAGATGCGTCAGGAGTACGACTATCTGATTATCGACACGCCCCCCATGGGGAACCTGATTGACGGCGCCATCGTGGGCCGCCAGTGCGACGGGGCGGTGATGGTGGTGGAGAGCGGAGCGGTCAGCTACCGCCTGGAGCAGCGGGTCAAAAACCAGCTGGAGAAGAGCGGCTGCCGGATTCTGGGCGTGGTGCTCAACAAGATCGATCCGGAGTATAACAGCTACGGCTATTACACGCGCTACGGCAAATACGGGAAATACTCCCGCTACGAGAAATACGCAAAATACGATAAGAGCGAGATTACGGAAGGGTGACCGGCATGAATGACCGCGGTCGAAAATGGAAAAGGTTTAAGGCTGCCGCCGCGGTATTGGGCGTGGTCCTTTTGGCGGGGGCCGCTGGAGTCACGGTTCACCTGTACCGCCAGCGCAAAGCCCAGGAGGCGGAGATTGCCGCCCGGCAGCACAGCCTTGAGGAGCCGGAACAGTTTCTGGCAGAAAATGTAATCGAATACGGCGGCAAAAAATACCGGCGCAACTCCTATGTGAAAGCCATCCTGTGCATCGGGGTGGACCGCTCCGGGCTGGGGGAGAAGACGACCACCGGCTTCGGCGGACAGTCGGACGGGCTGTTTCTGCTGGCCCAGGACACCGCCAGAAATACGGTGAAAATCCTGATGATTCCCCGGGATACCATGACGCGCATCACGCTGACGGATCTGAGCGGAAATGTGCTGGGCAAGGACGTACAGCACCTCACATTAGCCTACGCCTACGGCGACGGGCGGGAACTCAGCTGTGAGTACACGGTGGAGGCCGTATCCGAGCTTTTGGGCGGCTTAACCATTGACCACTATATGGCGGTGGACACCGACAGCATTTCCGTGCTCAACGACGGCGTGGGAGGGGTCACGGTGACCATTGAGGAGCCGGGGCTTGCCACACGCGATCCGGAGCTTAAGCTGGGGGAGACAGTAACCCTGAAGGGGAAGCAGGCGGAAACCTTTGTGCGCTACCGGGACATTCACCAGGATAACACGGCCCTGTTTCGGATGGACCGGCACCAGCAATATATGGAGGGCTTTTTCGCCGCCCTCAAGACAAAAGCAGCGGAGGACGACAGTATTCTGATCCGCCTGCTGGACAGCATTCAGGATCACATGGTGACGGATATGCAAAAAGACCAGTACCTGAAGGCGGCCCTGGACGTGTTGAACACCCAGCAGCTGGGTTCCGGCGATTTCTATACCCTGCCCGGCAGCGGCGTGACCACCGCCCGCTACGATGAGTTTTATGTGGATCAGGAGGCCATGATCCCCGTGATCCTGGATTTATTTTACCGGGAGATCGAGTGATGAGGCAATAACCAGCATTTATGCTGTTTATTGGATAAATAATCATAGTAGAAAGGAGAGGAAAAGCTATGAAAAAGAAAAGCGTTGCTGCTTTAATCCTGGCGGCGGCTCTGGCTTCCCAGCCGATGTGTGTATTCGCATCCAGCAGTTCATCCAGTGATGACGGCGGAAGCTCAGCGACCACCACCACAACCACAAGCAGCACCAAGTCCGAGAGCACCGTTACGGTGTCTTCCACCGGCGTCAAGACCACCGGAGCGACCACCAGTGCCGCACCCAACGGAAGCACCATCGGCGTGGCCGTGGACACCGTAACCACAACCGGAGTACCGGTAACGGTTAACTCCAAGGGCGAGGCGGTTGTAGGCGATATCGCCATCGGATTCGCAAAGGATCCGGGATCCGCTACCGCGGGACTTCCGGAGAACGTTGTAGCTGCGATCAACGATATCAACGCCGGAAAGGCCTTAAGCGAGGTCATTCAGGGCGTGGACGTGAGCGGCTACAATGCGCTGACCGGCACCCATGCAATCGTAACCAAGGATGCGGCCACCGGAGCGGTCAAGGACACAGCGGCAGAGGTATCTCTGTATGTGCCGAACCTGGTAGAGGGACTGACCAATGTGGAAGTTCTGTTCTACAATAACGTTACGGGACAGTGGACTCTGCTTCCCGCACTGAAAGTAGATCCGGTTACCAAGACCGTGGCGGTGAACATCCCCGGTTCCGGTACACTTTCTGTGGTTTACAAGAAGTAATTACAAGAATTTGACATCAGCGCAGATGCGCAGAGGGCCAGAGGGGGCCTTGAGGTCTCCCTTTGGTTTCTCGGTATGTGGGAGCGTTTTACGGGAGAGAAAAAGGGTAGTGATGAAAAATGTATAGAAAAGCGGATCGTGGCTGGCTGAAGCACTGGGACTTCACCCTGCTTGACGGATTTTGCCTGCAGGCGGCCTATGTCGCGGCCTATTGGCTGCGCCATGGATTTGGCTGGCCCTATGTGCACCAGCTCTACTGCAATATGGCCTTTGTTTTTGTGCTGATCCAGATATTTGTGACGTTTTTTGGCGAGAGCTTTAAAAACGTGTTGAAGCGGGGGTATTACCGCGAATTTTCGAGTGCGGTCAAACATGTGTGTCTGGTAATTCTCATCGGGGCATTTTATCTGTTTGCCACGCAGAAGGGGGAGAACTATTCGCGCCTGACACTGGTGCTGACCGGCGTGATCTATCTGGCGTTCACCTACGCCGCCAGAATCGGGTGGAAACGCTGGCTGAAAGCCAGGGGAGTGGGAGCGAGGGGAAAACGGTCCCTTTTGATTCTGACCTCCAGAACCATGGTGGACACCGTGGTACAAAACATACTCGCCAACAATTACGAGGGCTTCCAGGTTGTAGGGGTGGCCCTGATTGACGATGACAAAAATAATGAAAAAACTTACAGGGGAGTGGCGGTGGTTGCCAACGGTGAAACGGTGGCCGAGTACGTCTGCCGGGAGTGGGTGGACGAGATATTTGTCAACCTGCCGGAGGAGATACCGCTGCCCCAGGAGCTGCTCAACGACTTTATTGAGAT
>ENA-UOJP01002624-UOJP01002624.1-human-gut-metagenome-genome-assembly--contig:-C102-NODE-2624-length-13062-cov-4.808103_pt1 | contig 13062 bp, 6 predicted proteins | sample MGYA00242353_ERZ723900 | MGnify/ENA metagenome assembly ERZ723900
CAGGGGTCGGATACCGATATGGATCCGGCGAGGGATCGGGATCCGGGTCTGGATCCGGCTTGGGGTCGGGATCCGGGTCGGGATCTGGATCCGGGTCCGGCGTCGGGGTCGTGTTGTCATAATTGATGACCAGCACTTCCGCCGTACCTCCGAACGGGACCATCCCGGGGTTGTGTCCCTCGACGCGGGTCCCGTAGCCGTCGACGCGCGCCTCTGTCACCGTGTAGCCGACGCCGGAGGGCAGGCCCTCGGCGGTCTTGCTCTCCCCGTCTTTCAGGGTGAAGACTGCCACGCCGTCCTGGAACGTCATATCCCCGTAGGTGCCGTTGATGGACTTGTCGTCAAGCGTGACGGTGAAGGAGAAGTCCCTCTGCCGGTCACCGCTGTACACTTGCTTTTTGACGGTCAGGTTCCCCTTTCCGTTGACGATGTCCCAGCCGTCCACCCGGGTGCCGTAGCCGTCCACCGGCTCCTCCTGCACAGTGTAGGTGTATGCCCGGCCGCTGTCGTCGTAGGCGGGCCAGCTGCCGAAATCATAGGTCCAGCTGCCGTCGGCGTTCGGAGTGACTTCCCGCTCGGCAACTTTGGTGCCGTTCTGCAGGAGACTCACCGTGATGGAGTTCGGACGGTCGTCCGCTTCATCACCCACCCAGGTCTTTCGGCCCTGGATGGCAATTTCCGTCTCCTTGCCGCCCAGTGTGTTGGTCAGATTCAGCGTCCCCGTCCCCGTCACGGTGTACGACTCCAGGGGCTCTTCCTCCACCCAGTAGGTGTAGGGATTGCCGCTGCCGTCCGTATCCGGCAGATGCTCAAAGGTGTATGTCCAGACATTGGCGTTTCCGCCCTGGGCATTTTTCGCGGACAGCGTCACTTCGCCTGCCACTTCGCCCTGGGCTGCCGGATCTGTTCTGCGGTAGAGGGTCAGCTTCAGCGTCTCCGGGCGGAGACCCTGCGCGTCGTTGTCATCCCGCCAGGTCTTGGAGACCGGGATGTCCGTGTAGCCCCTGTTGGTGATAGTGGTGGTGAAGGCCACCGTAGTTCCCGTCGGTTCTCCATAGTCGTAGATCACTTCCATGTCATCGTCCGGGGTTCCCTGTTCAATGGCGTAATAGTAGTATTTCTGGTTCTGGTCGTTTACTTTGTCCAGCTCTCCGAAAACGTGGCGCCAGTTATTGGCCGCAGACAGCTCTGCGGTCATGCCGCCGACCTGCTCCACTCCATCCACGTCGGTCTTTCCGATCAGGTTCTGGTCCGTGGTCCGCCAGAGCTCCACCGTGATCGGATGTTTCTTGGCGTCCGCGGTGTGCCATTTCTTTTCCACGGTCAGGGATGTCACGGCTTTATTGGTGAATCGGAATTCGGGGTAGGTCACCTTCCCATCGGTCTTTTCTCCCTTTTCCGTATCTCCCACCTGGACATAGCCGCCGCTGACCGCTTCGGTCACGCGGTATTCTGTCTTGGAGGTGAGGTTCGGCAGATAGCTGCCCGGCATTCGGGCAGGGAGGTTCTCCCAGACGGCTTTCCACTCCTCGTACTCGTAATAGGGTTTGTCCGGATCGGGATCCGCAGTTCCATCCAGCGTGATAGATACAGCCGTCAGGGTTTTCCACGTATACGCCTGGCCCTCTGTCGGATTCTCCAGCGGCACCGCATACTGCAGATTCAGCGTGACCTGGGCGCCCTCCTCGCCGGCAGGCACCCACGTCTTGCTGGCATAGACCTTGGTGGGCTGCATGTTGTTGGTCGCCGTGGTGGTGAAGCCGCCGTCAGACTGCCTGTCATAGGTGTAGGCCGTCACGTACGCATCGTTGTAGAAATCTCCGAACAGGACATAGCTGCCCGAACCGACCGCTCCGCCCGTCATTTGATATTCTGGCTGGAGCTCCACGGCGCGGTAGGTGTACTCCCCTTCCACATTCTGTTTCGGCAGACCGGAAATCGTCATGCCTGCCGGAGATTGAAGCGTGCCCTCCGTGTCCGTTCCGGTGAGAGTCACCACTAGATCCTGCCTTTGACCGTTTTCGCCGGTCACCTGGACGGCTTCCCATGCTGCTTGGTCCCATTCTATCTCTTCCAGATCTGCGACATTTTCTGTGGTCCGCTGGATCAGGAAGCTGGTCTCCCAGGTCTTGCCGGCTTCGTCTGTATCCGGACGGGTGCCATAGACGTTGTTCCGATCGTTCGCCCAAATCTTCTGCACCCGCAGCGAGGTCGTCGCCAGCTTGTTGGTGATAGTGGTCGAATTTCCGGATTCCGTGTAGGTACCTTCAATTTCCGTGAAAAGGCCGCCGCTGTCTGTAACAGTGTATGCGAACTCTTCACCGCTGGTATCGACTGTAATCGTCACGGCTCCGCCCTGATAAGTGATTCCCGTCTCCACCACGCGATAGGACAGCTCCGAAATCCCGCTGTCTTTTTTTACTACACGCGGCAGGTTCTCAAAAGCTCCGCTCCAGGAATCATAGATATGCCGGTTTTCCAATGTGATCGAAAAACCATTGAGTATTCCGGCATTCTCCAGTTTCTCGTACGCGTCTTCTCCCAGTTTCTCTTTCGTGAAATACTCCGCTGCCCTCTGCCAATCTCCGCTCTTTCCCTCCTTGACATACAGCTCAAAGGTGACAGACATCTCGCCAAGGTCCATGTAATCGGCAGTAATGGGCTCGCCATCGCTGCCCACCCACCGCTTGGTGAAGGGGGCTCTGGTCTCCAGAGAGTTTTTCAGCTCCTTCATGTGGATGGTGTCGCCGTCTGTGGAGGCCTCGCCCGCTGTCCTATTGCCGGTGAAGTAAGATTTGTATTGCTCATACAACGCTTCCGTCAGGTCGGGGTTCAGCGCTTCCTTCACGGTGTACACCCACCGGGCGCCGTTGGGGGCCCACTTTTCCAGCTCCGTCTGGGGCTGCGCGGCGGGAGGCGTCTCTTCGGAGGGAGCCTGGGAATCGGGGTCTTCGATCTGGTCCGGATCTTCCGCGGGTTCTGTCGGTGTGGCCGGACTGTTGCCGGCGCCGCCATGTTCCCCATCCGCCGGATCGCTGTGCAGGCTGGCGGCACTGAGGGTCTCCTCCTGCGCGGTGGACTGGCCGTCCCCGTCTTCCGCCGGGGACGCCGGGTTCTGGTCATCTTCCTCATCTGCTGGAGGTTCCGGATTCTGATCGTCTTCTTCGCCTGCCGGAGGTTCCGGATTCTGCGCATCCCCTTCGTCCGTGGGAGGATCGGCGGGCTGGTTTCCCTCCTCCGGGGGCGTTTCCGCGGGCGGCGTTGTCTCCTCTCCCTGGCCGGAGCCCGGTTCGGCGGGCTCTTCCTCGGGGATGCCGGGCTCTTCCGCATCCGGATCGTCCGCACCCCAGATCTGATAGATCCACTTTCCGGTTTCCGCATCCCGGGTCCACTTGACGGTGTAGTCCTCGCCCTCTGTCAGCTTCTCCTCGATGTGCGGGTCGCCCTGCCCCTCCTGGGCAGCGGCACGGCGGGTCACGGTGAGCCGGATGACGGGGACCGATTTGCCATCTTTCCCCACTTCATAGGGGGCATCCGGACGCAGGCCGAAGGCGTCGCCAAAGTCCTCCCAGGCTTTTTGGCCCGTGAGGGTGACGAACTCTGTCTGCACGGTTTTCCGGCTGTTCAGGAACGTGGCGTCGGCCTCTTCCCGCTCTTCATGGGGCAGCAGACCGCCGACAGTATATCCGCCCCCTGTGACGTCTTGGGCCTCCAGGTCGCCCGGGCCGCACCAGGTATCGTAGCCGCCCAGGAAGCTCTTGTCCTCCTCCACATGATAGAGATACAGCGAGCCGTTGGGCGCATACTGTTCCAGATCTGTAAAGGCGAGGACCGTTTCAACAGTCGTGCTGTCTCCTCCCTGCCGGTAAGCCGTCTCCACCTCCGCCGAGGTTCATGTTGCCGTCCTCTGCCGCTCCGGCTCTGAGCGCTTGCTGTTGGTGCGGTTGGAGACCCGCCACAGCGGCATGGGCACGGCGGGATAGGCAATGGGCATGTCATCTTCGCCCAAAGGAAGTTCCAGGATCTTTTTCACCGACAGACTGCCGGTGGGGCTGTGGAACACGTTCTCCACCTGGAAGGTGTTGGAGATCTCCTGTATGTCAAACAGATCCAGCGGTTCCTGGGATTCCTCCCCGGTACCGTCCAGGGGCCGCCCGTTGGTGCCGGTGATGCCGTCCTCCCGGAGGGCATACTCGTACAGCTTGCCGTCCTCCGTGTATTTGGACAGCTTTGGCTGATCTTCAGATTCCGGCCGGACGGTTCCGGTTCCGTCGTCAATGATGTTTTTCCCCACATAGAGGATCTGGAACGTGTAGTTCTTCAGGCCGGACCAGTCCTGAACGGTCAGGGTCGCGATGGGGTCTCCGTCAAAGTCAAACTCCTCCCCGCTGCCCTGCACCCGCCGGTACAGCGCGAAGGTGACGGTAGGCAGGTCCACCGCCGGATAGCCGGCGGGCAGGTTGGTCCACAGCTTCCGTCCCTCGATGACGGCCGGCTTGTTCAGGCGGTTGACAAAGGTGCCATTTGCATTCAGGGCATATTTGGCGTAAGAGCCGCTGGCGTCCTGAGACGCCGGCGGGTTGACGCCGTCCAGGCTCGTGGTCTGTGCTTCGTAGGCCGTCTCCATCCCCGGGTCGGCTTCGTCACGCGTGCCCAGGCGGGTTTCACCCGCCCAGTACTCCGCGACGGCGTAGTCAAAGTCGGAGGCGTTCACGCTGGTGCGCTCCACCGCGGAGTAAGTGATCTCGTAGCCCCAGTCGTCATACTTGGGCAGGTTCTCCAGCTCGGCCCGCCAGAAATACTGCTGGTCTGCGGACCCGTTATCTTCGGAGGCGGTGCCGGGCTCCTCACCCGCGGGATCGCCGGTCCCCTCGGACGGCTCCTCCGTTTCCGGCGGGAGCAGGCCCTCGTTTGTCCAGCGGTAGCTGGGATAGATCAGTTCGGTCTTGATCTCGTCCTCAGCAGCAGAGGTATGCACAGTCCGGTAGATGTCCAGATAGATGTCCGGACGGCTGCCGGAGCCGTACATATAGATGTCGTACCACTGCTTGTACCAGACAGCATCCGTCACGCCGGTGCGTTTGTTGGTGAGGGTGATCTTTTGCTCGTCGTTCTTCTTTTCGCCGTCAATCGCCGTATAGGATTCTTCCTTTACAGAGCTTGTATAGGTGCTCCACAGGGCATAGACCTCCGGAGCAATCGTCCGCAGCTGGTCCGGAGTGATCTCACTGCCGTTGTTCAGCCAGACCTCCTCCACGGTATAGCGGACCACCGTGCCGTTGGTGTCGTACTTGGGAAGATTCCAGAAGTCAAGGGAGACGGACACCGTATCTCCCGTGAGAATCGGCTGGACAGAGGAAACCTGCTTTCCATCCCTGTCTTGAATCGGGACGCCCTCGCCGCCCAGGTCCACATAGCCGTATCCATCTTCCTGGTAGATTTCAAATTCTCCTCCCGCATCATCGCTGGCGGCGATCTTCAGCTTCACGGCCAGGGCGAGGCCGGAGGTTTTCCCCAGGGCTGCCTGGAGTTCCCCCACGCCGTCCCCGCCGCCGTCCCGCCAGTCCTTGGTGACGGTCAGGTCCACGTTGCCCAGCCGGCGGTTGGTGACGGTGCAGACCGTCTCCCCCGCGACCTGCTCGCGGCTGTATGTAGCTTCATACTTGTGGTTTTGACCGGTGACAGTGTCGCGGGTGATCCCGGGGGTGTTGATCTCTCCCTCGGTCGGGGGGCCTCCAACTCCAGTAACCGCAGTCTCTCCGATTTTGGTCTCCCGGATGTAAACTTCGTTCGGCTCAAATTCCCCAATGACGGCCCAAGCGTACCAGATGGGATCTCCGTCCTCCTGAGGCTCGCCCAGCGTGACGGAGATAATCTCGTTACCTCCCTCTTTGCTATACACCGTCACTTCCACCGGCTCCCGGTGGACGGTGTCGCTGTCGTCCACCCAGTTCTTCTGGACCAGGATCCGATTGTTTCTTCCCGGGCCGTTGGTGACGATGGTCGTATAGTCTCCGGTGCTGCTGTCGATGGAGGTTTCATAGGTGGGATTCCCGTTCTCCTCCAGGATCAGGTATTCATACCGGCGGCCCTCTTCGTCATACTCCGGGAGATTCTGGAGCAGGGCTTTCCACGCCTCAGAAGAATGAATGGAAATTTCGCCGTCGATCGCATCTTTGAATGCGCTTCCCTTCGTGAAATCAACATCGACGGTCCCATCTGCATCCATTGTAAAGGTGAGAACCTTGCATGCCTCTGTCAGAGACTGTTCGCCGATGGTGCGGTACAGGGCGAAGGTCACCGCCCCCTTCTGGGCGTCGGTTTCCCACTTCTTTTCCACCGTATACTCTATCCGGTTGCTGACGGCATTGGTGATCTCGGTGGTGCTGCCGCTGTGTACATCGGTCACCCGGTACTCTGCGTCTCCGCGGCTGCCGCCGCCGGACAGGGTAAACGAGTTGCCCTTCAGAAGATTCGTTTCGCTCTCGCCCTGGTAGACCGCCGACTCCACCCAGCGGTACTCCAGCTCCCGGCCCTGGTTGTCGTATTTGGGCGCGCTGGCGCTGACGGACAGGCCGCCCAGGTTCTCCGCCGTGAATTTTCCGCTTTCCTCCGTCCCCAGCGTCTCGGTGATCTCCGTGTCTTCCCAGGAGTCCTCACTGCCCACCGGCCGGGACTGGAGCGTCAGCTCCACCCGGACATCCTCCAGCGCCGACTGGAAGGCCGCCGCTTTCCAGATCTTGGTGGCGTTGACCGTCACCGTGCCGGAGAGCTTGTTGGAAAGGGTTCCCCCGTTGTAGAGGTATGTATTGTTCGTCTCCCGTGCAAAGTCCGCATCCCCGCTGGTCAGCTCTTTCAGCGTGCCGGAATCCTCGTCCAGCACCCAGATGATGTCCGTCACGCCGCCGTCTTCGTCCACCGTGCCGAATACCTGGGTGTAGTCGCCCGCATGCTCACCAGTGAGATACTCCCGGACCACATAGATATACTCGTAGCCCTCCGAATCGTACTTGGGCAGGTCCGCAAACTGGACGTCCTGTTTCTCCTGCCCATTGAGCGGGACCGTCAGAATGCTGCCCCCGTCATCCCGGACGGGCGCGGCCGTCGTGTAGCTCTGCCCGGCCCGATAGCGCCACAGCTGGAGTTCACCCGCCGGGCGGTGCTCCGGATCCGCCGCGTCCTCCCAGACTTTGGAGGCCTGATAGTCCTTGAAGCCCGTGAGAGACAGGTACAGGGTGCCGCCGTCATAGAGCTTCCCCAACTCTCTGCCCACGTTGGGCGTGCCGGAGTTGTCGTAGGAGATCTGGAAGTAGTCGCCCTCGGGCAGGACATCCGCCGCGATGCCGTCGGCGGCATCCAGCCGGCCGTCGCCTTTTCCGTCTCCCTCCGTGGTCTCCTCCACAGAGTAGTTGATCCGGCTGCCGTCCAGATTGTACTTCCACAGGCCGCTGACGGTGATGGTGCCGCTGGTGGGGTTGTCCGGGTCTCCATCAGGGTCCTCTTCTATCTTCAGCTGATCCTTCATCTCCGCCAGCAGCCGGCGGAAGGAGCTTGCCGTATAGTTGGTGTCCACCACGAAGTCAAAGCTGTTGTAAATGGCGTCTGCGATGCCGCTCGCGCTGCCCAGATTGCCCCAGCGGAGCTGAACGCGGAAGTTGAATTCGTCCTCCAGCACATAGTACCAGCCATAATTGGTCCCGGCGGAGGGATACTCCGCCGCATTGCCGTCGTTGACCTCCACCGGAATGTAGTTGTCATATCCTCCGGCGGGGCCCATGCTCCACTCCACATGGGATTCCTCTGTGGTCTCCCCGCCGTAGCCATCGGATGTTGTGGTTTCAATTACTTCCGGCAGCGTGCGGTCCGGGACGGAGACCGTATAGGTGTTGTTCCCGTTGTCGGCCACCATCATTTTCGGGATGGCGGACAGGCCCACCCGGGAGAGCGTCGAGTCCTCCCCGTCTTTCAGCTCGACCCATTCCCCGTTGTCGATCCGGAACCACAGCGACGGCTGATACGCATTCGTCCCGGGGCGCACGCCGTCCTCGTTGTTGTTGTCCACCCAATAGAGCGTCTTCTCCTCATAATCCCCGGCGGTATACCAGCTTTTCACCGTCACTACCGTATCTGCGTAAATCACCGGCACCAGGGTCAGGCACAGCACCAGCGCCAGCAGTCCGCTGAGCAGCCGCCGCCCCCCTTTCTTCGGGAACTTTCCCTTTGGGAGCCGCCCCCGCTCCCGGACTCTTTTGCCTTGATACAGCATAAACCCTCACCTCTTTGAAAAATTGATCACACACAAATGTCCGGCGCGTCGCCATCGTCCGCGCTTTTCGTCCCGGCGGCCGGGCACGTCTCATCCGTCCTGCTCCCAGCCCACAGTCAGCTGCTCCTCTTCCAGCAGCCGCTCGTGGGCCTGCTCTGCCAGCATCTGCACACTGTCCCGAATGCGTTCCTGCGTGACCTGATACAGCCTGCGCAGGCAGCGGGGATTGCTCTTGTCCCCATCCACCCGGGCATCCCTGCACAGGGTCCGGATCTCTCCGCTCACCTGGGTCCTCCGCATGGGGCGGCCGTTTCGGGTGACGAATATCGGTCCCGCGGTGATCCCCGTCCGCTGGAGATAGGCTGTCAGCTCCTTCCGCAGGCAGGAGGGGATCAGGGCATACTGCTGTCTGCCGTCACAGGCAGTCAGAACGCGCCCTTCCTCCACCGCCCTGACCGTCACCCGGTGCAGTTCACTTACGCGGATCCCTGTCAGGGCAAAGACCTTCACCATCAGATAAGTACGCTCCCGGCCCAGGTTCCGGGCCGTGGCCAGCAGGCGCAGATACTCGTTCCGGCTCAGCTCCGGCTGGATCTCCTCCCCGGTATCCAGCTGGCCGATCAGCTGCAGATCCCGCCGCCCCAGATAGGCCAGCAGCCCGTTGACGGCGGACACATGGGTGTTGGCAGTGCCGGGGGAATAGCCTTCCCGCAGGAGGGCGGCCCGCCAGAGCTCCAGTGTGTCTGCGGTGATCCGCTTGTCCTCCGGAAGAAAGCGGTAAAACGCCTCCAGCTTGGGGCGGTAGACCTGGATGGTCTCCTGCCGACGGCCCCGAACTGCCAGACTGTCCAGATACCGGCAAACTTCTTCCCAGGTAATCGTCAGTTCCGCCGATGCTGCAGGCCTGTCCCGCAGGACCGCTCCCGCCGCCTCATGCATTGCGCATCCTCTCCTCTCATCGGAGCCGCCTTTGCTGTTTCAACGCCTCCCAGTATTTTCCTCTGTATCCATTCGTGCCCAATTTACAACAGAATAATGATTCCGTTGTACCGTTGCCCCTGAGCTGAAACGAGGCGTCGGAACACAGAGAGCCGTTTCGTGTCGAAATGGCTCTCTTGCTTTTTCACCGCAAAATTGGATTTCCAAAAAAATCCAACCTCTAAAGAAAGCCATTGCTTTTGCGTTTTTTTTGTTTTATACTAACTATATTCTAAGATATGTAGTAGTGAGAAATTTGTCGTTTTACAACAGAATCATTATTTTGTTGTTAGACAATCAGCCGCATTTTTTCCAGAATCTGTTCATGGGCCCTGGCGCTCACCGCCACATAAATCCGGGTCGTCTCAATGGAGGAATGGCCCAGAAGGTCTGCCAGGTGCGCCAGGTCCTTCTCCTGTTCGTAAAAGCATTTGGCGAACAGGTGCCGCAGATTGTGGGGAAACACCTTCTCCGGCATCACGCCGGCCTCCCGGCAGAGGGCTTTCATCTCATGCCAGATGTTGCTGCGGTCCAGGGGCTGCCCGGTGCGGGTGCAGAACAGGGGACCTTCCCGGATATCCCGCTCCCCGGCGTACTGCCGCAGGCGTTCCGCCAGTTCCCGCGGCAGCAGGACGGTCCGGCACTTTCCCTTCAGCCGGATCTCCGCCCGGCCTGCCCGCAAGGCCTCCGCTGTGATAAAGCGCAGTTCGCTCACCCGGATGCCGGTGGCGCAGATCGTCAGCATCACGTGGTACAGCCGCTGGTCCTTGCGCCCCTTGGCGGTGGAGAGCAGCCGGCGGTACTCCGACTCCGTCAGGTCCCGCTGCTCCTCCCGGAACGCCCGCCGCTGGACCTTCAGCAGCTTCACCTCGCAGTGCTCCGCTCCGCAGAACCGCAGGTACGCGTTCACGGCGGAGAGCTTGTTGTTGACCGTCAGGGCCGTGTACTGCTGCTGCAGGCGCTCCCGGTACGCCAGAACACCCGCCTTGGTCACCGGAGCGCCGTCCAGAAACAATCGCAGCCGTTCCGCCTCCTGCGCGTATTTTTCCACTGTGGCACGGGCCTTCTCGTTTTCCACCAGAAACTCCCGAAACGCAGCGATGGACTGCCCTGTGAGCGCGATCTCTTCCATCTTGACTCCTCCCAATCCGCCCGCACAGACGCGGGTATTTTTTGTAAGCATACCCAAAACAGCGCCGGATATGTTCTGCCTATGGAGATGTTTTCCAAAAAGGTCTCGAATTGCGCAAAAAGGCAGCCCGCGGAGAATTCCTCCGCGGGCTGCCGTACTGTATGCTGTTGTTTTTTTACTGGCCCCCCCAGACCCGGTAGGGTTCGCTTCCCCGCTCCCGCAGACGTTCGTTCAGCCAGGAGCGCAGGGATGCCATGCCCTCCTCCGTCCAGGGGAAGGTCTCCGTCTCAATGTGCCTGGCCTTTTCAAAACAGATATTCTCATAGACCCAGGCCTGGATGGTGCCGTCGTTCACCTTTCCCGTCCGCTGGAAGCGGTAGCGGAAGGTGCCGAGAGAGCCGGGGAAAATCTCCGACTTCTTCAGAAAGTCCAGGGTCAAAAACGCGAATGGGTCTTCCATCGGGCAGTTTCTCTCCTCCATCAGGCCGCCTCCGTCTCTCGGCGGCAGACCTTGATCCCCGCGATCGTCAGGGCAAATACGAACCAGAAAATGCACATCACCCGGGGATAGTTCCACAGGTAATCCGCCAGGCCGCAGACCATGGCGCCGCACAGGGCCGCCGCGCCGGCGCAGGTGATGGTGCGGGCGGCGGAGGGGGCGCAGTGCCGGACCGTGTGGGCCGCCTTCTTGATGTTCCACAGCATGGATCCCACAAATCCCAAAAAGCCGAGAAGTCCCGCCTCGATCCACACCTGCAGATAGAAGTTGTGGGCGTGGACGAAGGGCGCTTCTGCGTGGTAGAGGTTGAAGTCGCTGATGTAGTCCTGCACGGCGGCGGTTCCAAGTCCCGCGCCGGAGACGGGAGACGTCCGGATGACCTCCAGTGCCGCCTGATACAGGGGGATGCGGCTGGCAGTGGAGGTATCCGCCGGATTGAAGATCGTCAGGACCCGGTGCCAGATGGTGTCCGGCAGGAAGGGGACCATCACCACGCACAGCACCGCGAAGGCGGGGATCAGCTTGGGCTTCCACAAAAACACCAGCACCACCGCGGCACAGGCACCGCCCACCCAGCTGGCCCGGGAGTACGTCATGCCCAGAGCCACTACACCCACGGCAAACACGCCGCAGGCCGTCACGCGGGAGATGCCCCGCTTGGAGCAGAGGATCAGCGCCAGTACCAGGGGCAGCAGGAGGATCAGCACCTCTGCAAAGGTGTTGGGGTTGTCGAAATAGGACTCCACCCGGCCGGGCATACCGGCGTTGACCTCCAGGTCCACATAGGACTCGTTGACCTCCACGCCCTGGATCCGCTGGTACACGCCGTAGAGAGAGGACACCAGAACGCAGACCCCGCCGCCGGCGGCCAGCCGCTTCAAATCCTCCGTGCCCCGGACGGCGCTGACCGTCACCAGCACGCACAGAGCTGCGGAGATATGGTAGAGCAGGAAGCGGAAGGAGGCGGAGGGCTCATAGGAGAACAGCACCGCCAGGAACATGGACCCGAACAGCACCACCGGATAGAACCCGATGCGCTTCACGTCCAGCCGGAAGTCCTGCCGGGACATGGCCCCGGCATAGAACAGCACCAGCAGGGCACCAAAGCCCAGCATGCTGTACGCGTTGTTCCAATGGGAGAAGGGGATCACCCACAGCAGCATGATGAGCCAGGACTGGGCGACGGCGGTCTCATGTCCCATCTCAAAGGCCAGACGGGAGAAGAAGCTGTCGTCAAACGTGGCCCGCAGGGCCAGATACAGCTTGTGGAGCAGCCAGGCAGGCAGATTGACAAGGCCCGTCAGCAGCCGGCAGAGGAAGCTCCCCTCCCAGGCCCGGGCCGCCGCCCCCTCCCGGCACAGGACCCGGAGGACACGGCTCTCGTCGATCTGGCGGTTGCACCAGGCGCCCATGCGCACCAGGCAGCGGTGGACGGCGCTGTCGCAGTAGACGGCGCACAGCACCGCCCAGAGGTGATACAGATAGCTTTCGCGGAGAATGCTCATGCAGGGAAACCTCGTTTCTTCAGATGCGGTTTTTGATCCGGTACAGCTGGGAGAGCAGCCAGAAATGGCCTCCCCGCACCAGCTTTGCCGCCAGCTGCTTGTTGCGGCTCATACCGGCGGGCGCCAGGGTCCGGATGGCGCGGGCCATATCCGGCCGCGCGCACAGGGCCCGGATGGTCTCCTGCCGCTGCCGGAGGGTCTTGGGATTGCCGGTGGCGTACTCGTTGCCGATGGCGATCAGCAGCCCGGCCCAGTTGGAGTTCTCCCGCCACTGGGGACGGTCCGGCGTCAGGCCGTACCGGGCGGCCAGGTCCTCCTTCCGCTCCATGAAGCGGCCGAAGACCTGCTGGAAGTCCTTCATATACTTGTGGGTGGCGGAGGCCGGGTTCTGGAGATAGCGGTACAGGGGCGTCTCTGTCACCGCCAGGCGCCGGGCGTTGCAGAAATATTCCATCAGGAACAGCTCGTCCTCCAGATAGGCGCCCTCATAGCGGAGGTGGAGCCTGTCAAAAATCTCGGCGGAGAAGAGATAGCGCCAGATGAATCCATTGAACACCGGCTGGGCCAGCCGGTCCCCCAGCAGGGGATTGACGATCTTCTCCCGGATGGCGTCCGCGTCGTAGATCCCGGCGGGCAGCACCGGCTACGGCGTCTCGATGCCCTCGGGCCACAGGTTCAGGTG
>ENA-UOJP01002627-UOJP01002627.1-human-gut-metagenome-genome-assembly--contig:-C102-NODE-2627-length-13046-cov-4.635825_pt1 | contig 13046 bp, 9 predicted proteins | sample MGYA00242353_ERZ723900 | MGnify/ENA metagenome assembly ERZ723900
TTTCCAGACATTCGATGAGGGCTTTTTTGTAATTAATGCTCAGGTTATGACCTGCGGTCAGCTGATTCAGATATTCCCTTGATGCATCCGTATGAAATGCCGGCCCGATTACATGGATGCCGCGGCACACTTCTCCCTGTTTTTCGAATGCGCAGATCCATACCATTTCGAAGATATCAATGATAATGAGAGGGACACCGGAAGACTGAAAATGGCCGGAAATGGTCTGGCGCCGATCTCTCAGCCCAAAGATTGTGGAATACAGGCGTCTGCTGGGACAGTTGGTCCACAGAAGTTCCATTTCGGGACTGTATTTCCAGTAATAAAGATTACGGTTTAACGAAATGAGATTGCGAAAGAGTTCCAAATTCTGTTCGGTATCCATAAAAGACCTCCTGTGTCTGTGGCGGCAGTCTGCCGGTTTGGAAAAATATAGGAAATTCAGTTTCCGGAAGGAGCAGCATCAGCCAGATAATTTTCGAGAGTATGATAGTCCTCCGCGTTTTCACAATAGATTTCACAGGAGGCGAGAAAATGTTCGTCACATACGATGGATGTAAAAATGAATTGTGATAAGAGAGAATTAAGATTCAGGGAATCCCCTTCCTTTGTCCTGAAAAAAACATTGCTCTTACAGGTTTTTACTGTATTAAAAAAAGAGAGGATATCGATTGGATATGTTAAATACATAGTTATCACCACCTTTGCTCTCTATTATATAGCCGATCTTTTATATATGCAGTATACAAATTCGTGAAAAAGACAACAAATTAGTTATTTGCTTAAAAACACCATATATTCCATAACCGCCGTCAGGAAAAACAGAACGAAAATCGAAATAATGCTAATGCTATCTGCTGTTTTGTCGATATATTTTCCTTTTTCTATTTACTATAATAATAATGCAGATTTTCTCTACGGCTTTCCGCAGGGACAGATACGTAAAAAAAGGAGGAAAGGAAAATGCAGACAAAAGAAGAATTGCTGCAGCATAAGGAAATTGACGGGGAAATGCTGAAAGCGGCTTATGATAAGGCTGCTGAACTGATTACGATCGCCACAGATGAATTTACGGAAAAGTTTCCGTCATCCGCCAGTATTCATAATTTTTACCGGCCGGGAAGAAATTATGAGTGGACGCCGGGCTTCTGGACGGGGGAAGTGTGGCTGGCCTATGAAAAGACGGGTGATGAGGCGCTTAAGCAGACAGCGGAAATTGAAGTAAAGGATTTTTTCAGAAGGATTAAGAAAAGAGAGGGAGTGAATCATCATGATATGGGCTTTTTATACTGTCCTTCCTGTGTCGCGGCCTATAAGCTCACCGGAAGCGAGACAGGAAAAGAGGCAGCTATCATGGCGGCTGATAACCTGATGGCAAGATTCCAGGAAAAGGGCCAGTTTTTTCAGGCGTGGGGAAGATTGGGGAATAAAAATAACTACAGGCTGATTATCGATTGTCTTCTGAATATGCCGCTGTTGTTCTGGGCCGGTGAATTGACCGGGGATAAGGAGTATGAAAAGAAAGCGGAGGCACACATTAAGACCTCCATGAAAAATATAATCAGGGACGATAACTCCACCTATCACACTTTTTTCTTTGATGTGAAGACCGGAGTGCCGGAGAAAGGGGTTACCCATCAGGGAAACCGTGACGGCTCCGCCTGGGCAAGAGGACAGGCATGGGGCATTTATGGATCCGCATTTGCCTACAAATTCCTGCGGGAAGAAGAATATGCCGATATTTTCTGTAAGGTGACGGATTATTTTCTGAAGCATCTGCCCAAGGATATGATTCCCTACTGGGATTTTGATTTCAGTGACGGCAGTGCGGAACCGCGGGATTCCTCAGCGGCTGCAATCGCGGCCTGCGGCATGCTGGAAATGAGCAAATACCTGCCGGAGGAGAAAGCGGCATATTATACGGGAATGGCAAAAAGGCTGCTGCACGCTCTGGTGACAGAATGTGCGGTTACGGATCCCGCGCAGTCCAACGGACAGCTCCTGCATGGAACCTATGCGAGAAGCACTCCGTATAATACTTGTTTTAACATTGGAGTGGATGAGTGCGTGCTTTGGGGGGATTACTTTTATATGGAGGCGCTGACAAGGCTCTCCCGTGACTGGGATCCCTACTGGTATTGATGGAAGCATCGGAAAATAGGAGGAGTGGAAAATGAGAATGGAACAATATTTTGACAGGCCGGACAGCTGCTATTTTGTGCCGGATCCGGAGTGGGCCGCATCTTACAGCAGGGAAAACTGGGAAAAAGAGGTTAAGCATATTCTGCGTGTCGCGGATGAAGTATGTGAAAATACCTTCCTGTTTGATCTGGACTGGGATATGGAAAGAACCTGTGAACCCGTGACCTTCCGGGAGGATGTGGACTGGTGCTGTATACCGGATGAGGATCCGGAATTTGTCTGGCAGTTTAACCGCCACCGGTTTTTTATCTGTCTGGGACAGGCCTGGCAGCTTACCGGAGATGAAAAATATGTGAGAAACTTTCTCCGGCTGATTCATGACTGGATGGATCGGATTCCCATGGAAGGAATCATGCAGATGGGGCCCTGGCGGATGCTGGAAACAGGACTGAGAGGGGAGACCTGGACAAAAGCGATCCGTTATTTCAGGAACAGCAGCCTGCTGACAGAAGAATTTATTGATAAGTTTGCGGGTTATCTGCGCCTTCATGCCAAAAGGCTGGAGGAAAAGGGCGGTGATGAAAGGTTGCAGAGTAACTAGTGCATTCTGGAAAGCAGCGGGCTTTTTGAAATCGCCATGGCCCTTCCTCAGGATGAGGATACAAGGCGCTGGGCTTCCCTGGCTCTGAGACGTATCAGGGATTCGGTGCGGGTGCAGGTTTATGAGGATGGCAGCCAGTGGGAACAGTCTCCCATGTATCATAACGAGGTATTTCATTGCCTGTGCTGTGTGGTTTATCTGGCCAGGGCAAATGGGATAAGGCTGGATCCCGGGCTGGAGGAGACGGTGCACCGTATGGCGCTGGCAGATGTGATCTGGAGAAAACCGGATGGCTGCCAGTTTATACAGGGGGATTCCGATGAGGTGGATCTGCGGGACAAGATAACCATGGGAGCCTGGCTGTTCCGGGATCCGGTCCTGAAATATGCAGGCTTTGACCGGATGGATTTTGAGGGAGCCTGGGATTTCGGCAGGAAGGCCAGTCTGGAATACCGTTCCCTTCCGGCGGAAAAGCCCGGATTTACATCGGCATGCCTGAAGGACAGCGGGAATTATTATCTGCGGGAAAGCTGGGAAGAGAATGCAAACCTGCTTCATTTCACCTGCGGAGCCATGAGTACGGGGCATTGCCATGGGGATAAGCTTCATGTGGATTTGGTCCTGAACGGGGAGGACGTCCTGGTTGACGGCGGGCGTTCCACTTATAAGGATATTCTCCTCCGCTTTGAGCTGAAGGGCAATATGGGACATAATACGACTATTGTGGATAAAAAACCATTCACGACCTTTACGGATTCCTGGGATACAAGAAAGCTGTCACTTCCTGTGAACAGAAGCTTCCATACGGGAAAAAAAGCAGAGTTTGTACAGGGCGGGCATCTGGGCTATATCTCGGAGGGGATTTTTGTGAACCGCCGCATCATCTGGATTAAACCGGATATCTACCTGATAAATGATCAGTTTTATGCTACGGGGGAGCATGAATACCGGCAGTATTTTCATTTTGCACCGGAGGGCTGTGTTTCAGAGGAGAACGGCCTTCTGACCTTCCGGGGAAAAAAGAACGCCGCATTCTTCCAATTCCTGACAGAAGGAGTTTCTCTTGAGGAATACAGCGGAATAATCTCACGGCATTATAACCAATGTGAAGAAAATGTCTGTGTCAGGGCGTCCCTGAAAAAAGAAGGATTTGCAAGCATGATTACTGTCATCAATGGCGGAGATTCACTGGCAGAAGCCGTACAGGCCGAGCTTCTGGACACCTGGAGCCATACACGGTTTATAAACTTAAATGAAACGGAGGTGCAGGCGGTAAAGATTACGGCGGGCAGAAGGCGCTATGTGGTAATTCTTTGCCATAATGAGTTATTCCACAGTTCGGATGCGGTTATTGCAGGAGATTGTTTTGGGGTAGGAAATGTCTGTGTTTTTGATGTGTCAGAGGTCAAAGAAGGCGAAAGATGCTATGGAGGGGAAGTACTGCACGTCTGAAAAAACTAAGAAAAGGAAAAAGAGGTCTAAAATTTTCGGCTATTTTCGAAAATTTTACTTTTTTGACAATATTTTTATGATAAAATCAATTATAATGGAAAAATATAATGGAAAGTATCGAAAAACAGGACAAATGGGAAGCTGAAGGACATGGAAGGAAGACGACAGAATGAGAAAGAACGGCAAGGCTTACCGAAAGCTTTATCTATCTTATGTATGTATTTTTTATATTCCCATTATAATGGGTGTCCTGTTCTATTCCTACGCCTACAGTGATGCGAAAAAGCATGCGGATATCTCTAACGAGAGTCTCATCCGGACGGTTAAAAATACCTGTGACAGAGAACTGGAATATTATGAAAATGAACTGATCCAGCTGGCGCTTGATGAAAATATCCAGCAGCTGTCGGCAGTGTGCGGAAATTTCGGGGCGGAAAATTCGTATCAGCTTTATCAGCTTCAGAATGAGCTTTCGGATCTTTCGCTGTCCATGAATAAAAACAGTGATTTTTCCAGGGATATCATGGTTTATTTTGAAAACAGCGATAAGGTGGTTTCATCCCACGGCAATATGGATTTTAACATGTACTGTGAGCTGTATTGTTTTGGTGAGGATAATGCTTCGGAAGAAATGCTGAAGACATATTTATCGGAATATCATTTTCGTGATTTTATAATGATGGATACCAAATGGACAAAGGGAAGACCGACTCTCCTTCTTACGATGACTAATCTGAAGGGGGAGCTGGGGGAATCCTCTGCCATGATTGGACTGTGGCTGGATCCCGCTGTTTTCAGCAATCTTATTGAAATGGATTCATGGGAACAGGGGCTGGATTGGGTCATCGTCGACAGGGAAGACCGGATTATAAACTGTCCGGAAAAATACGCCGGCCTTGAAATAAATTATGATGTATTGGGGCAGGGCGAAGAGCAGAAAACAGTCTGGAACAAGGAAGAATATATTATGCGGACCGTGCTGTCGACTGTCTTTGACTGGAAATATGTACTCCTGATGCCGGAGAGGATGTTGAGTAAATCAGCCGGCAGGATGAGAAATATTTTTTTGGCCGGTATTTTTGCCTGTCTTCTGCTCGGCTTTCTTGCCGCCTCCCGGATGATGAAGATTAATTATAAGCCCCTGAAGGCGCTGCTGGATGTATTCAGGAAAGAGGAAGAAGCCACCGATGTGGATAACGAATACCTTTATTTGAAGGAAAAGACAGTTTCCCTTCTGGAGGAGCGTTCTGATTTCGAGCAGGTAGCGAGCAGAAGCCGGGAGATTGTGAAGCATTATTATTTCGGCGATTTAATGCTGAATACCTATGCGGAGGGCAGCAAGTCACCGGATCGTGAAATTATCTGTCGGGATTTCCTGGAGGGAAAGAACCTGGTCCTTCTTTTTATGGTAAGGGAAGCCGAAAAGCAAGAAGACGACCTGGAGGAATACATACAGAAAAAAAGCATGCGCCGGTTTATCATCGAAAATGTATTAGGGGAGGGCCTTTCCAGGGAATTCCGTCTGGAAAAAGTGGAACTGGGTGACATGGTGGCCGTGGCCATGAATATCAGGGATAAAACCATGGCTTATGAAAGACGTATTGCGGATATTGTATATTCGATGCAGAATTTTATCTATGAAAACTATAATTTCCGTGTCGTTGCGCTGGCCGGAGAAGCGCACAAAGGACTGGAAGGGATTCATAAATCCTATATGGAAGCAAAAGAGGCGGAAGAATTTGTGGCGGCGCTGGATCCCGATTTTATCAGCTACAGGGAAGTCCATGACCGGGCCCATAAAAAATACGCTTATTCCGCCGAGCAGGAAGAACGGATTATTGCGGCCGTAAAAAATCATAACAGCCAGCTGGCCATATCGTATATTAATAAAATTCTGGATGTTAACTTCCTGGAAATCAAGGCTTCCCCGGAAATGCTTAAGCGTCTTTTGTATGTTATGATGGGAACTGTGATTAAAGCCGCCCAGGTGGTGGGAGAAACCTCCGATGATCTGGGAATGAATGATATTTCCATGAAGCTGTCCCTTGAGAGCATTAAGGAAAAATTCGCCGCATCTGTAGAAAACCTGTGCCGCATATCCGAAATGCAAAGCCTGGAATGCGGGCAGAATCAGCAGCTGTGCCAGAAAATCAGAGAATATATCCAGGCTAATTTCAATAACCCCGATCTGAATATATCCCAGACCGGACTGCATTTTCATATGACCCCGGCGTATCTTTCCTCTATTTATAAAAAAGGCACCGGTGAAAGCTTATTAAAATTCATAAATCAGACGCGTATCGACGAAGCGGAAAGGCTTTTGTCGGAAGGAGTCAGTGTTGTGGAGGCGGCGGAACGGGCCGGGTTCCGTGACAGCTCTACTTTTATCCGTATTTTTAAAAAATATACGGGCGTTACCCCCGGCCAACTGAAAAACGGCAGATAATATTCTTGAAATTGCAGATATACTTTAAAATTATCATAAAAGATTGATAAAATCATTAGATTTTGTCAATCTTTTTTATGTTTTATCTATATAAAATGCACAATGGTAAATATAAAATATGGGTGAAAGGCATGCAGAGTGAATAAGTGTAAACAGCATGTGTTTCTGCAATATACCGCAATGGATCATTGCAAAAATTATCATTTCCACTATAAGGAGGAAGCTTTATGAGAAGAAATCTGAAAAAACCGGTGGCATTATTGACGGCGGCGCTGACAGCCGCATCCCTGCTGGCCGGCTGCGGCGACTCTTCAAAAGAGGGCGCCGGTGCAGATGCGGGCACACAGGTGAACGAGACGGATACCGCCGGCGCGGCGGCAGAGACACCGGCGGACAGCGCGGAAACTGTTGAGACGGCAGGGGCGGAGGCCGGTACGTATCCTCTGGCAGAGGGAGGGACCCTTACTTATTGGCTGCAGCTGAATCCCAATGTGTCCGCAAATTTTACGAATTTAGGCGATACGGAGCTGGGAAAAGCATGGCAGGAACAGACCGGAGTGACGATACAGTTCCAGCACCCGGCGGCAGGCCAGGAAAAGGAGCAGTTTAATCTGATAGTTGCGGACGGCAGCCTTCCTGATATTATGGAGTGGCAGTGGGTAAAAAATTATCCCGGCGGACCGGAGAAAGCGATCAAGGACGGTGTTATCATTCCTTTGAATGACATTTTTAAAGAGTACTGCCCCAATATTACAAAGTACCTGGCTGAAAATCCTGATATTGATAAAATGATCAAAACGGATGACGGCAACTATTTCGCCTTCCCGTTTATCCGCGGCGAGGACAAGCTATGTTATACTGTGGGCGGCTTTGTCCGTCAGGACTGGTTGGAAGAGCTGGGTATGGAGGTCCCCGCAACCGTAGATGAATGGCATGATGTACTGACCGCCTTTAAAGAAGAAAAAGGTGCGGAGGCTCCTCTCTGCTTTGACTGGACCAATTTCAAGGACTCCAATCCCATTGCGTTTGCATTTAAGGTAGGCACGGCAAACGGAACCCAGTTTATTCTGGATGATCAGGGAAAGGTTGCCTTCGCTCCGGCACAGGAAGGCTATAAGGATTATCTGATGACATTGAACCAGTGGTACAATGAAGGGCTGCTCGACAGAGACATCGCAACCCTGAACGGAGACCAGGTAACAGCCAAAATGACGAGCGGCAAAGCCGGCACATCGGTAGGATGGGCAGCCAGCCGTATGCAGCTGTTTATGACAAGCGCACAGCAGAGTGATCCCGGCTACGAGCTTGTTGCGACCCCTACGCCAACAACGGAAAAGGGTGCGGTACCCGAGTATGGTTATGTGGAAAACCAGTTCCCTGATGTTTCCGCGGCTATAACCACCAGCTGTAAGAATGTGGAGCTGGCGGCAAAATTCCTGGACTACGGATATTCGGAAGCGGGACATAACATGTTTAATTTCGGTATCGAGGGTGTTTCTTATGAAATGAAGAACGGTAAGGCAGAATACAGCGATATCGTCATCAATAATCCGGACGGATGGCCGCTTGCGCAGTCTCTGGCAAAATATATCCGTGCCAACTATAACGGGCCTTTTGTACAGGATTTGAATTACCTGGAACAGTACCTTCAGCTTCCTGCCGTAAAAGAATGTCCCAGTGTGTGGGCCGTTCCGGATGCCAGAAAGCATACGGTTCCCAACATAACTCCTACGCAGGAGGAATCGAAAGAGCTGGCTACTATAACGAATGAACTGGGTACCTATGTCTCAGAAATGTCACTGAAATTTATCTTTGGTACAGAAAGCTTCGATAACTGGGATAAGTATATCGAAACGTTACAGGGCATGAAACTGGACAGGACGCTCGAAATAGAAAATGCGGCTTTGGAACGCTATAACGCAAGATAATACCGGGGGAATCGGATAGTTTATGGCCGGGGGCGGTTGCGCAAACAGCCCCCGGCCGTTTGTAAATCAGGGAAAGGACAGAAAAATGAATGGGAATTCGTTGGGGTACAGGATAAAAAAGGACTTTCGGCGGAACTGGTCGTTATATCTGTTGGTTTTGCCTGTCATTATTTTCTATGCAATATTTATGTACAAGCCCATGTATGGTGCCATCATTGCATTCAAGGATTATACACCGGCAAAGGGTGTTTTCGGAAGCGAATGGGTGGGGTTTGAGAACTTTAACAGATTCTTCGGCAGCCCGTATTTTGGAAGACTTCTGAGAAATACACTGCTGCTGAGCATTTACAGCATTATATTCGGTTTCCCTGCGCCTATTATTCTGGCTCTTCTGCTGAATGAGGTAAAGGGAAGGAAATTTAAAAAGATTTCACAGACAATTACATACCTTCCCCATTTTATATCGCTGGTAGTCGCCTGCGGTATGATAAAGGACTTCTGTCTGACAACAGGCCTTTTCAATGATATTATCGTCCTGTTTGGAGGGACGAGAGTCCCTCTGCTGCAGGATCCGGCTTATTTCCGGACAATATATACCGTGTCCAGCATATGGCAGGAGGTGGGATGGGGCTCCATCATCTATCTGTCCGCGCTGTCCGGTGTGGACAGCCAGCTGTATGAAGCGGCTTCCATAGACGGAGCGGGAAAATGGAAACAGCTGCTGCATGTGACACTGCCCGGAATCGCACCAACTATCATTATTATGCTGATTCTGAGAATGGGTTCTCTTATGAGCATGGGATATGAAAAGACGATACTGCTCTATAATCCATCCACCTATGAAACCGCAGACATCATTTCTTCTTATGTATACAGAGCAGGCCTGATCGAACAGGATTGGAGCTATTCCACGGCAATCGGTCTGTTTAACTCTGTAATCAACTGTATTCTGCTGTTTATTACCAATCAGATTTCCAAAAAAACAACAGAGAGCAGCCTGTGGTAGGGGAGGAGAAAAAATGAAAGTTAGAATGTCTTATGGAGAGAAAATATTTCAGGTTGTAAACTATATCATACTGTCATTTATTGTGCTGGTATGCCTCTACCCTATGTGGCATGTGGCCATGGCCTCCTTCAGCGACAGCAACCAGCTGATGGCTCAGTCGGGATTCCTGCTGAAACCGCTTGGCTTTAACCTGCAGGCCTATGTTAAAGTATTTCAGAATCCGATGATACTCAAAGGCTATGCGAATACGTTGTTTATACTTGTAGTTGGTGTTATACTGGATTTGATTATGACAGCTCTTGCTGCTTATTTCTTTTCTAGAAAAGATGTGATGTTAAAAAAACCACTGATGCTGTTAATCCTGTTTACCATGTTTTTTTCAGGCGGTATGATACCCTTTTATCTGACCTTGAAGGATCTGCATATGATTAACAGCAGATGGGGATTGATCATTCCCTTTATGATCAGCACCTATAATATGATCATTCTCAGGACATCCTTCGAATCCATACCGGACAGCCTGACGGAGGCGGCCAAAATTGACGGAGCGGGTCATATGACCATCCTCTTCCGCATTATTCTGCCGCTGTCCAAGGCGATTATGGCGGTAATGATTCTTTATTACGGCGTTTCCATATGGAACGGATGGTTCTGGGCCTCTACCATTTTAAGGGACAGGGAACTGTACCCGCTGCAGGTGATACTGCGGGAAATACTGATATCCAATGATATACAGGCGATGAACGGAGGTGCGGGCGGTGACGCGGAGGCAATTGCCCAAAGTATTAAATATGCCACAATCATGGTCGCAACCGTGCCGATTCTTTTTGTTTACCCGTTCCTGCAGAAATATTTTACCAAAGGCGTTATGATCGGCGCAGTGAAAGAATGAGTGAATAGAAAAGCTTTTTACATAAATAAATTACATGAACAGGAGGATTACACAAGATGAAAGCAGAAGCATCCGGGATTATACTGCACCTTAATGAAGAAACGCTGCACCTGGATATCAAAGCCGGCGCAGTGGACTGGAAATGGGCGGACGGCTTTTGCCCTGCGGTTATCACAGAAAAGGAAACAATTCCCTTTTCACGCTGGCAGGAGATTGGGCATGAAAAGTTTGTATCGGGGGTGGGGAAAGGAATCCGTTCCTCCTATCGGATGCTGGATGGAGAGGAAGAATCCTATTCTTTTGAAACATCTGTCTGGGTGGAGGAGATGGAAGAGGACTGGTGCGCCGGTTCGGGAAAGGGCGGAAAGCTGTATGGGAGAGTCCATTTTGAATGGATTCCCATCTGTGAAGAAGGGCTCGCCGTAAAAGAAGTCAGGTGGCCGGGCTGTATGGAATTTGAGGAACCGTCTTCGCAGTGGCAGACCGTTGTAAATGAGGGGCAGGGGCTGCTGATTCCCAATAACTGGAAAATACAGGCCGGCACGCCTGCCTTTAACGGAAGGTTTCTCACAGCCGGCAGCTACATGCCCTGGTATGGACAGATCAAAAACGGAGCCGGATACATAGCGATAGCGTCCACACCCTGGAATGGGGGAGTCTGGCTGGAACATCCTGCGGGCGGTCCCTATACCCATATCGGCACATGGTGGGAGCCGAGCCTTGGAAAGATGGATTACAGACGCTGTATGGAGTATGTGTTTGCCGACAATTGCGACTATAATGAGCTCTGCAAGATTTATCGGAACTATGTAAAGGACAAAGGGCTTTTTGTTACGCTTGCGGAAAAAATGATCAGGGTTCCTGCCATAAAGAAGCTTGTAGGCTGCAGCATTATGCACTGCGGTATCAAAACAAATGTGAATCCGGAATCGGATTTCTATGATAAAACCGATCCCGAAAAAAACAATCATGTCACATCCTTTACCGTCCGGGAGATGCAGATGGGTAACCTGAGAAAAATGGGGGTAAAGAAGCTCTTTTTACATCTTGATGGCTGGGCGGATCCGGGTTATGATAATAAGCACCCGGATTACAGGAACGCCTGTAAGGAAGCCGGAGGCTGGGAAGGAATGAAGGATCTGGTGAATACCGTTCACCGCTGCGGCTTTTTATTTGGAATTCATGACCAGTACAGGGATTACTATCTGGATGCGGATACCTTTGATGAGGAATATGCGGTAAGGCTTACGGACGGCACAATACCGAAACATAAAAGGTGGGCGGGAGGCCCTCAGACCTATCTGTGCGGAACCCAGGCGCCCTATTATGTCAAGCGGAATTTCCAGGATCTTTTCCGCCATGGCATTAAGCTGGACGGTGCTTATCTGGATGTATTCACCTGCAATGAGGGGGATGAGTGTGATAATCCGAGACACCGGATGACAAGACGGGAATGCTATGAATACAGAAAGCAGTGCTTTGACTGGCTGCTGGCCAGAGGAATTATGACCAGCTCTGAGGAGGTTTCCGACTGGAGCATGCAGAGCCTGATTTTCTGTCATTATGCGCCTTATTCGTTTATGCTGAAAAGTCCCGGAACGTCCAGGGAAGGAATCCCGGTTCCCCTGTTTAATCTGGTCTATCACGACTGCGTGCTGGAACCGTGGATGATGGATAAGACAGAGGGTATGGAGGATTTTATGGGATATGCGCTTCTCAACGCGGGCATGCCCTATCTGCTTCGGGACGGAGCCTATGAAAATATGGACGGTTCCTTCACCGACAGCTCAGGAATGTGGATTGAGGAAATGATATCCCGCTGTAAGGTCGTGCAGGAGCTCCATGAGAAGGTCGCCTTCTGTGAGATGATGAGGCATGAACTGCTGGATGAGGACGGGATGAAACAACGGACAGTATTCTCAGACGGGACCTGTGTGACAGTGGATTTGGGGACCGGGGAGTATGAGATTAAGTGATATAGAGATTCGGGAATTCGCTGAATGGAAAACAGCCGTGGACTTTGGGGGGAGCGACGCTCCCTTCCGGATGCGGGCTGTTTTTCTTTTTTATTAGGTTTCAGGGGCGAAGATTTAAAACGTGAAGATTTAAAACGTGAAAACTTAAACCGTAATGGACAAGACGGAAGAATATGACTTATAATAAAAACACAAAAAGAGAATGTTGTTTCACAGAGTGAAGAGTAACAAGAAATCGGAGGTCACACAATGAATATACCGTTCTGGGAAGATTCCTACAAAGATGACAGTGTATCTGCCTTTGGTATCAAACCGAATGATACATTAAAGGAATTTCAGCATCTGTTTGACAAATCAGGATCGGTGCTGGACGTTGGATGCGGAGACGGGAAAAACTCCTTATATCTTGCAGGGCTTGGATACACCAATGTAGAGGCATTTGACCTGTCAGAGAATGCGATTAAAAAACTACATAAGCTTGCCGTTTCTGAAAACCTGCACATCAATGCATGGCAGCAGGACTTGACCCAGTTTGTATTCAATAAGAATTATGATCTTGTTATGTCCTTTGGAACACTTCATTTTGTAGATAAAAAGTATTGG
>ENA-UOJP01002630-UOJP01002630.1-human-gut-metagenome-genome-assembly--contig:-C102-NODE-2630-length-13025-cov-4.576715_pt1 | contig 13025 bp, 10 predicted proteins | sample MGYA00242353_ERZ723900 | MGnify/ENA metagenome assembly ERZ723900
TCTGCGGTTTCCCAAAAACCGATAAACCAGCCATTTACATCTTTTCCATCAATCCGCCCAGTTCCGGTTTTTCCATAAAGAGAACTTTTGGAACCGGAAGAGAGAAGGATGGAATTTTTGACAGCGTCTATATTTTGTGGAGCAAATTGAAACTCGTTGTCATGGAATTTTTTTAACAGGTTGACCTGCTCAATCGGAGAGATTTTTAAAGATAAATCTGTCCAGTATAAGTCGATGTCTGAACCGGTCTGTTGATTTCCGTATTGAATCTTCTGTAAAAATGATTTTACAGAGTGAAATCCTAATTGTGAATCAATGGATTGAAAGTACCAGTTCACAGAGTTTTTCATGGCAGAAGATAAGGTCTGATTGGCTTCCCATGCATCGAATGGATAATCTTCGCCATTCCAGGTCATATCTGAATCTTCAGGAGTGATGATACCGGATTCTAAACCGAGTAAGGCATCGTATATCTTGTAAGTAGAGTTTGGGGCGATTCGTTCTTTGGCATTTTCGATGTTAAAAATATTCCAAGCGTTTTGATTTGTATCATATAAAACGAAACTGCCTTGATAGCCATTGAAATGATTGGAAAGATCAATGGTGGAAATATTTTTCATATCGTTTGGCAATCGGTATTCATTTTGCGGAGAACCTGCGGCAGCCAGTACAGGTGCATAGCTCAATGATAGAAATGCAATGAGGATATAAATGAGAAATCCCCGCGCTTTTCCCCGTTTTGCTTCTTTTTGAAAGGCAGCGATATTGAGAATCCTCCGTTTAATCTGCTTCATATTTCCACTCATCCCGGTTGCATAAGGAAAAGGAATGTGAGAAATTTTTTCGGCAAAATTGATCAGTGTGTTTCCATAGGCCTGATAATCTGTTTCGTCAAGAAGATGCAGCACAGCCGAATCACAGGAAAGTTCACGATCACATCGCATTTCCTTTAAGGCATACCAGACAAAAGGATTAAACCAATATAGAATACCAGCCAAATTCATAAGGAAAACAATGCGCGTATCTTTTTGACGGCAATGCTGTAATTCATGCAAAAGCATGAAGCGCATATCCTTTGCATTAAAATCTGAAATCAAATGAATCGGAAGGTAAATGCGAGGGTGTATGAGCCCCACAGTAACAGGTGATTTCAAAAATGCGGTACTGTATATCGGGATTTTCTTTTTGCAATGCATCTCTTTACAACAGTTTTCATAGAGCCGTTTTACTTGTTGATTTTGTAATGGCAGTGCAGATTGTTCCAAAGTGCGGAGCCTTAAAAAAGAACGTGCAGCTAAAACGAACATTGTGACAGCACCGACAGCCCATAAACTAAAAAGGAGTAAGTGAACAGGAGAGGATGTTTTACTGCTGATTGAGACTGCAAAATCATTTACTTTTTCAATGGCAGAATGTTCTTTTATGAAAACCTGTCCATCAGGAACAGAGAGAAAAAGTCTTTTCGGAAAATCTGAAAGGTGCAAGGCTGGAAATTTCTGCAAGATAGAGAAAATGTTTGCAGGTAAAAAAGGGACAGCCATGAAACTGAGCAGAAGAAACCAAAGGCGATACTGCATGCGGGCAGATAAACATTTCCGCAATAAGTGTTTTATGCCTGTCATGATTCCAATGAAAATGGAAATAAAAATATTGCATATTAAAAAATGGATTCCAAAATCAAACAAATAAATTCCTCCTATTCGTGAGTATCAGAGAGAAGATGACGCAAGGTATCAAGTTCTGTTTTGGATAATTTATCATCTTCTAAGTAAGAGGTAAGCATAGAAACGATGTTTCCATTGTAATATTTGTTTAAAAAAGAATTGCTTTCCTGACGGATATATTCAGTTTCCGGAACTAAAGGGGTATATACAAAGACTCTGCTTTGTTTTTCATAAGTAAGCGCTTTTTTTGTTACAAGCCGCTTCAACATTGTTTGTATTGTCTTTGGACTCCAGTCGGTTGTCTGAGTCAGTTTTTCAGTCACTTCATTTGTACTGATGGGAGCATACTTCCAAATGACCTTCCTCACTTCAAATTCAGCTTCAGAAATTTGGGGCACTTTACTCATTTTCATTCCTGAAATTCTTACATATGTAATAAAAATATTATAAGGGGATTTTATAAGAAAGTCAAACAATGAAAAATATTGACAGAAAATCTTACGTCCGTAATAATATAAATGTTATGAATGCCATTTCCCGATTTTGCAGGGCGGTGTCTGCAGCTTCACATCCAGCTTTATGATGTGTAAGCCCATCTTACAAACAGGGACACAAAGCGCGAAATAAGGAATTCAGGAGGTGCTGTGAAGGGATTTGAACGAAAAAGTTGATAGAAAATATAAACTCCGGAAAGAAGTTAAAAATTCTCTCCGGAGTTTATGCGTTCTGTTTTATCTATACCTGATGATATTTCTGGAGCAATTTATGGATCTTATCTGTTGGATTCATAACAGCACCGATCGTCAGATCGTGATTCAGGGAATCAATGATCAGAGCCAGGAATTTACTCATGTCTGCCTTGACAAAGTATTCTCTTTCGTCTACAGCAGGCGGCAGATATGTCAGGTTGGTTGTTACGACTTTATCAAGATATCCCTTTTTGTAGTATTCATCGAATTTTTCAAATCCGTCTGTGAACAGTCCGAATGTGGTGCATACGAATACGCGAGCTGCGTTGCGGTCTTTTAATTTCTTTGCAACATCCAGCATACTTCCACCGGAGGAGATCATATCATCCACGATGATCACATCTTTGCCTGCCACATCATCTCCGAGGAATTCATGTGCTACGATCGGATTCTTTCCATTTACGATAGTAGAGTAGTCTCTTCTCTTATAAAACATACCCATATCCACTCCAAGCACGTTGGAGAAGTATACAGCACGGTGCATTGCTCCTTCGTCAGGGCTGACGATCATCAGATGGTCTTTGCTGACTTTCAGATCCGGAACTGCACGGAAGAGTGCTTTCATAAACTGATACTGAGGAGTAAAGTTGTCGAATCCGCTCAGAGGAATCGCATTCTGTACACGCGGGTCATGTGCATCAAATGTCAGAATGTTTGCAACGCCCATATCTTTTAATTCTTCCAATGCCAGAGCACAGTCCAGAGATTCTCTTTTGGTTCTCTTATGCTGACGGCTCTCGTAAAGGAATGGCATGATGACATTGACGCGGTGTGCTTTTCCGGTAGACGCTGCAATGACACGCTTGATATCCTGAAAATGATCGTCCGGAGACATGTGGTTGAGGTGTCCGTTGACAGAGTAAGTCAGACTGTAGTTGCATACATCTGACATAATGAAGAGATCAGTTCCCCGGATGGTCTCTTTGATCACACCTTTTGCTTCTCCGCTTCCGAAACGCGGGCAGTTACATTCTACCAGATAGTTATTTGTGCGGTAATTCACATACAATGGGGACTCTGTCACCTCATTGATGGTGTTTTCACGGAAAGATACGATATAGTCGTTGACTTTCTGTGCCAGTTCTTTACAGCTTTCCAATGCTGCAAGTTTCAATGGAGCAACTGGAAGGGTTTTTTCCAATAATTCAATATTTGCCATGATTTTCTCCTGTGTTTTCGTTTTTCCATATCCGACCTCCGGATATGCGATTTCATATATCGTTATATCATTTTTTGCAGGGAAATTCAAGCATGGCTTTGCTATAGAAGAAAATTATGCTATACTGGTACTGTTAATATGCCAGAAGTATGAGCAGACAGGAACTTTGTTTCGGTAAAAAGCAGGAGACAAAGTCTAAAAATAGAAGAAGTACAAGGAGTTTGAAAATGAAAAAGCACGAGCATATTGTGAAGTCTCTGATGCCCGGCGGGATTGGAGAAGAACTGGGGATCGAGCCGGGAGATAAGCTGCTTGCCATCAACGGAAATGAGATACAGGATGTATTTGACTATTATTACTATGAAGAGAGTGAACAGCTTCTGCTTCTGATCGAGAAGCCGGACGGGGAAGAGTGGGAGCTGGAAATTGAGAAGGATGAGGATGAAAGTCTGGGGATCGAGTTTGACCAGAGTCTGATGGATGAGTACCGTTCCTGCAGAAATAAATGTATGTTCTGTTTCATTGACCAGATGCCAAAGGGAATGCGGGAGACACTATATTTTAAAGACGATGATTCCCGTTTGTCATTTTTGCAGGGCAATTATATTACGTTGACCAATATGAGTGATCATGATGTGGAGCGTATTGTAAAGTACCGTCTGGAGCCGATCAATATTTCGTTCCAGACGACAAATCCCCAGCTTCGCTGCAAGATGCTGCACAACCGGTTTGCGGGAGAGGCGCTGAAAAAAGTAGATATTCTCTACCGGGGACAGATTGAGATGAATGGGCAGATCGTTCTCTGCAAGGGAGTAAATGACGGAGAAGAGCTGGAGCGGACGATCCGGGATCTGACAGGATATCTGCCGTATTTAAAGAGTGTTTCGATCGTTCCGGTAGGACTGACAAAATATCGGGACGGACTGTATCCTCTGGAGCCGTTTACAAAAGAAGATGCCAGGGAGGTGCTTTCTGTCATCCACCGCTGGCAGGAGAAGATCTATCAGGAGCATGGGATCCACATGATCCATGCGGGAGACGAGTGGTATGTGCTGGCAGAGGAGGAAGTGCCGGAGGAAGCGCGATATGACGGCTACCTGCAGCTGGAGAACGGTGTGGGAATGATGCGTCTGTTGTTCAACGAAGTACAGGAGGCGCTCTCTGCCGTGACAGGCGATGGAAGGCAGCGGGAGATTTCTCTGGCTACGGGACGTCTGATGTATCCTTATATCGGAAAAATTCTGGAGGAGATCAGAAAGAAATTCCCGAATATCACCACACATTTATATGCGATCCGCAATGACTTTTTTGGAGAGCGGATCACAGTATCAGGTCTGATCACAGGGCAGGATCTGACGGGACAGCTGAAAGGACAGCCTCTCGGGGAGAGACTTCTGCTTCCGTGTAATATGCTGAAGATCGGAGAACCGGTCTTTCTGGATGATTTTACGCTGGAGGAAGTGGAGAATTCTTTACAAGTGAAGACAGATATTGTAAAATCAAGCGGGCAGGATCTGCTGGATGCAGTGATCGGTGTTTATGAGAATGATGATTTCAGCACGGACAGAAGAAGAGGCAGATTTCAGGAAATGTAAGATTGAATGGAGAGAAAGGTAGTTGAAAATATGAGTAAACCAGTAGTAGCGATTGTAGGAAGACCGAATGTGGGAAAGTCTACACTGTTTAATACATTAGCCGGGGAGCGGATTTCGATCGTAAAAGACACTCCGGGTGTAACAAGAGACCGTATTTATGCGGATGTATCATGGTTGGACAAAGAATTTACGATGATCGATACCGGCGGAATTGAGCCGGACAGCAGCGATATCATTCTTTCACAGATGAGAGAGCAGGCGCAGATCGCCATTGATACGGCAGATGTCATTGTGTTCATTACCGATGTGCGTCAGGGGCTTGTGGATGCAGATTCCAAAGTGGCAGATATGCTCAGACGTTCTAAAAAACCGGTTGTGCTTGTTGTCAACAAGGTGGATAATTTTGATAAATTTATGCCGGATGTGTATGAGTTCTACAATCTTGGAATCGGGGATCCGGTTCCGATCTCTGCGGCGTCCAGGCTGGGAATCGGTGATATGCTGGATGAAGTGGTTTCGCATTTTCCGGAAGGAGCAGGAGAGACCGAAGAGGACGAGCGTCCGAAGATCGCCATTGTCGGAAAGCCGAATGTGGGAAAATCTTCGATCGTCAATAAGCTTCTCGGAGAAAACCGGGTGATCGTATCAGATATCGCGGGCACCACAAGAGATGCCATTGATACGGCGATCAAACACGAGGACAGAGAATATATTTTTATCGATACCGCAGGACTGCGAAGAAAAAATAAGATCAAGGAAGAACTGGAGAGATTCAGTATCATTCGTACTGTAACGGCAGTAGAGAGAGCGGATGTGGTGCTGATGGTGATCGATGCCACAGAAGGGGTTACAGAGCAGGATGCCAAGATTGCCGGAATCGCACATGAGCGCGGAAAAGGTGTGATCATCGTTGTAAACAAATGGGATGCCATTGAGAAGAATGACAAGACCATGAAACAATATGAAAATGATATCCGGACGACACTTGCGTATATGCCATACGCAGAGATCATGTATGTTTCTGCAAAAACAGGACAGCGTCTGAATAAACTGTATGATATGATCGATATGGTCATTGACAGCCAGACACTTCGGATTCAGACCGGTGTGCTCAATGAGATCATGATGGAGGCCGTTGCCATGCAGCAGCCGCCGTCAGACAAGGGAAAACGTCTGAAACTTTACTATATCACCCAGGTATCGGTAAAACCACCGACCTTTGTAATTTTTGTAAATGACAAAGAACTGATGCATTTTTCTTATACCCGTTATCTGGAAAACAAGATCCGGGAAGCGTTCGGGTTCAGGGGAACGTCTCTGAAATTCTTTATCCGGGAGAGAAAGGAAAAGGATCAGTAGATATGGAACGAATTATCTGTCTTATCATAGGATATGCGTTCGGCCTGTTTCAGACCGGATATTTTGTGGGGAAACTCAATCATGTGGACATCAGAAAAACAGGAAGCGGAAACTCGGGTTCTACGAATGCACTGCGTGTGCTTGGAGTAAAAGCCGGACTGATGACGTTTGCGGGAGATGTTTTAAAATGTGTCCTGCCAATTCTTCTGGTGCGCCAGATCTTCAGTGGCAGCGATTGTCTGCCGCTGCTTGCGATGTATACAGGAGCAGGTGCCACACTTGGACATAATTATCCGTTTTATCTGAAATTTAAAGGCGGAAAAGGGATTGCGGTTCTGGCCGGGCTTGTGCTTTCCACCAAGCTCTGGATGGTCCCGATCCCACTTGCTGCATTTATTTTTGTGGTGGCAGTCACCCGCTATGTTTCCGCAGGGTCACTTCTGGTAACAATTATTTTTCTTGCAGAGGTGATATGTTTCGGGCAGATGGGGGGATTTGCGATGGCGCAGCCTTATGTGTACGAATTATATCTGGTGACGTTTTTACTGATGGCACTGGCATGGTGGAGGCATCGTGCAAATATAAAGAGACTGTTGAATGGAACAGAGAACAAAATCGGTTCTTCTAAAAAATAGAGACGATTAAAAAGGAGGCAGAATATGGCAAATATAGGTGTGTTGGGAGCGGGAAGCTGGGGAACGGCACTCTCCGTCCTGCTGCATGATAATGGAAATCAGGTAACGATCTGGTCGATCGATCCCGCCGAGGTAGAGATGCTGTCAAAAGAAAGAGAGCATAAGACAAAGCTGCCGGGAGTTCAGATCTCTGAGGAAATTCAGATTACCGGAGAGATACAAGAGGCAATCCTAGAAAAAGACTTTCTCGTCCTGGCAGTTCCGTCTCCGTTTACAAGAGCGACTGCGAAAAAGATGAGTTCATATGTGGCAGAAGGGCAAATGATCGTGGATGTGGCAAAAGGGATCGAAGAGACCACGTTGATGACACTTTCCGAGCAGATCAAAGAAGAGATTCCGCAGGCGGATGTGGCAGTTCTTTCCGGACCGAGCCACGCGGAAGAGGTCGGGAGAAAGCTGCCTACAACCTGTGTGATCGGTGCGACGACAAGAAAGACGGCTGAGTACCTGCAGTCTGTATTTATGAGTAAGGTGTTCCGTGTCTATACAAGTCCGGATATTCTGGGGATCGAGCTGGGAGGGTCATTGAAAAACGTGATTGCTCTGGCAGCGGGAATCGCAGACGGACTTGGTTATGGAGATAACACAAAAGCGGCGCTGATCACTCGAGGAATTGCGGAAATTGCGCGTTTGGGTGTAAAAATGGGCGGTAAGCTTGAGACATTTACCGGCCTGACCGGAATCGGAGATCTGATCGTGACCTGCGCGAGTGTACACAGCCGAAACCGCAGAGCCGGATACCTCATGGGACAGGGTAAGACCATGCAGGAGGCCATGGATGAAGTGCAGATGGTAGTCGAAGGTGTGTATTCTGCAAAGGCAGCCAGAAAGCTGGCAGAGAAATATGAGGTGTCCATGCCGATCGTGGAGCAGATCAATGAAGTACTGTTTGAAAACAAGAGTGCTGCACAGGCAGTGGATGAACTGATGCTTCGAGAATCAAAAAGTGAGCATTCCGTGCTGCCGTGGCCGGATGAGACAGTATAGTTTTTTTAAATTCAAAAGAATAGAGCCGGAATAATCCCCTTTGTTTCTGCATAGATTGGTATCAGCAGAACAAGGGGGTATTTTTTATGGATGCATTTCAGGTATACAAGGATATGAAAGCAAGAACCAACGGGGAAATCTATATTGGAGTTGTAGGTCCGGTTCGGACAGGCAAGTCAACATTTATCAAGCGGTTCATGGATCTTCTCGTGCTGCCGAATATGACGGATGAACACGCAAAAGAGCGGACAAAAGACGAACTTCCGCAGTCAGCTTCCGGAACAACGATCATGACAACAGAGCCGAAATTTGTTCCGAAAGATGCGGCATCTGTCAGACTGTCCGAAGACGTGGAAGTTAAGATCCGACTGATCGACTGTGTCGGATATATGGTAGACGGGGCGAGCGGTCATATAGAAAACGATGTGGAACGTCAGGTGAAAACGCCATGGTTTGAACATGAGATCCCCTTTACAAAAGCGGCAGCGATCGGGACACAGAAGGTGATTCATGACCATGCGACAATTGGGCTGGTTATCACAACAGATGGAAGTATCGGAGAGCTTCCGAGAGAAAATTATATTTTGGCAGAAGAAAAGACCATTCAGGAATTGAAATCCATCGGAAAGCCGTTTCTGATCCTTTTGAACACACAGAAGCCATACAGCGAAGAAACAAAAAGTCTTCAGGGGAAAATGGAGGAAAAGTACGGAGTATCTGTTCTTGCGGTCAACTGTGCGCAGCTTCGGACAGAAGATATTAATCAGATCATGCGGCAGGTGTTGTATGAGTTTCCAATTTCAGAAGCAGAATTTTATATTCCGAAGTGGGTGGAAATGCTGCCAAAGGATCACCCGGTAAAAAGCGAGGTGCTCTCCAGTGTAAGAAATCTGCTGGATGGAATGGATGACATTCGAAGTGTGGCAGAGGCGGTACCGGTAAGTGACAGCGAGTACATAGAGAAGATCAGGATCTCTCAGATTGAAATGGATACGGGAATCGTAAAGATCCAGATGGACTTGAAGGAGAAGTATTATTATGAGGTGCTCAGTGAATTGACAGGGACGAAGATTCAGGGAGAATATGAACTGATCGCAGCGATGAAAGAACTTGCCGCAATGAAAGAGGAATATACACAGATCAAAGATGCGTTTGCCGATGTGAAAATGAAAGGATACGGTGTAGTTAGCCCGAAGAAAGAGGAAATTCTGTTAGATGAGCCTGCGATTATCAAACAGGGCAGTAAATATGGTGTGAAGATCAGATCAGAGGCTCCGTCTGTTCATATGATCCGTGCCAATATTGAGACTGAGATCGCACCGATCGTGGGAAGTGAAAAGCAGGCACAGGATCTGGTGGAATATATCAAAGCAGAGAGTGAGACTCCGGAGGGAGTATGGGGAACCAACATATTTGGAAAATCTGTAGAAGAGCTGGTGCTGGATGGGATGCGCAATAAGATCAATATGATCAACGAGGAGAGTCAGGTGAAGCTCCAGGATACGATGCAGAAGATCGTCAATGACAGTAATGGAGGGCTGGTCTGCATTATTATCTGATTTTTTTGTTTTTTTCTGCCGGATGCTTGGACTCTTATTCTCAGATGTGGTACAATAAAGCGGCAGAGTGTTCTCTGCATTACAGAATTTAGTTGAGACCGGAGTACAAGAAAGGGGTACGAATCTATGAAAGCGGCTATTTTTACGTTGGATACAGAAAGTTATAAAGCAAGAAAGGCAAGTGCGGCAGGGATGGTTTTAAAGAAACTGCTGGAACAGTCCGGGTTTGAGACTGCTGCCGTGCGTGTGATCCCGAAAGACCGGAAAGTGGCGGCATCGGTATTAAAAAGAGTGGCAGAGGAGCAGACCGCAGAGTTGGTTCTGACAACAGGAGCAGCAGGACATCTCGAGAGCGACTGTGCTCCATATGCACTGATGGATGTGGCAGAACGCCTTCTTCCGGGGATCCCGGAGACACTGCGTGCATTCCGCAACCGGGATTCTCTGCAGGCGGTTCTGGACTGCAGTGCGGCAGGTGTGTGCAAAAAGACGCTGATGGTAAATCTTCCGGGAGATGCCAAAGAGGCAAAGGAAGCACTGGAATTTATTCTTCCGGAATTAAAACGTGCGATTGAGATGTTGAACGTATGATGCGGGTGACATATCTCGGACACAGTGGATTTCTTCTGGAGATGGAGGATGCCCTGTTTTTGTTTGATTATTATCAGGGCAGTCTCCCCGAAATGGATCCGGAAAAAACATTGTTTGTATTTGTGAGTCATGTACATTATGATCATTATAATCCGGACATTTTGAAATTGCGCCGTCAGAGACAGAACATCTGGTATCTTTTTTCTGATGATGTGCCGATGCCGGATGAACAGAAACAGGTAATCCGGCTGTCGCCCGAAGAAGAGAGGCGTGTGAATGGCATCCGGGTGCGTACACTGCCATCTACAGATGAAGGAGTCGCATTCTGGATAGAATATCATGGAATCGTGATTTATCACGCAGGAGATTTGAACTGGTGGCACTGGGAAGGAGAACCAAAGTCGTATAATGAGCAGATGAGAGCGGATTATCAGAAGGCGATTAGAGAGCTTCCGGATCAGCCGATCGATGTTGCATTTGTGCCGGCGGATCTCCGTCTGGGTGAGCAGTATGTCTGGGGACTGGACTATTTTATGCGTCATACAGACACGAAAAATGTGTTCCCGATGCATTTCTGGGGATCCTATGAAGTGTTTGACAGGCTTTTTCACGAACCGTGTACAACAGAATATAGAAGCAGAATCCGAGAGATTCAGACAGAAGGACAGGTGTTTGACATTCAGAGTCAGACATAGTATAATGAAGAACAGTGTTAAGTAAGACAGACAATCGCGGATGCATGCGCCGAAAGGCCGCAGACGAGGAAAGTCCGGGCTTCGCAGGGCAGGATGCCGGATAACGTCCGGTGGAGGTGACTCCAAGGCCAGTGCAACAGAAATAAACCGCCTGTACAATGTACAGGTAAGGGTGGAAAGGCAGTGTAAGAGACTACCGCCCTTCTGGTAACAGAAGGGGCACATGTAAACCCCATCCGAAGCAAGACCGAATAAAAGCTATGCGGCTGCCCGTCGCGCTTTAGGTAGGTTGCTTGAACCTGACGGCAACGTCAGGTCTAGATAGATGATTGTCCAATGACATAACCCGGCTTATCGTTTTGCTTAATTTGATGCTGTCGCTTTGCGGCAGCATTTTGCATATGAACAGAGATTTTATACAAGGCAGGAAAAGAGTATGGGAATGAGAATCAATACAACGCTGCCGCTTCCGGCAGAATTGAAAGCAGAGTATCCGCTTTCAAAGGAACTTACAGAAATCAAGAAAAAAAGGGATGCTGAAATTCGGGACATTTTTACAGGAAAGTCAGACAAGTTTGTCGTCATCGTAGGGCCATGTTCTGCAGACAATGAAGATTCCGTGTGTGAATATATAAGCAGGCTGGCAAAAGTGAATGAAAAAGTATCGGACCGCCTGATGATTATTCCGCGGATCTACACGAACAAACCAAGGACAACAGGTGAGGGATATAAAGGAATGCTTCATCAGCCAAAACCGGATCAGGCGCCGGATCTGCTGGCTGGAATTATTGCGATCCGTAAGATGCATATCCGTGCCATAGAAGAAAGCGGACTGACAAGCGCGGATGAGATGCTGTATCCGGAGAACAGAAGCTATCTGGATGATATCTTATCTTATGAGGCAATCGGGGCGCGTTCTGTTGAAAACCAGCAACACAGACTGACGGCCAGCGGTATGGATATTCCGGTGGGGATGAAAAATCCGACCAGTGGTGATTTTTCTGTGATGCTCAACTCTGTGATCGCGGCACAGAGTTCCCATACTTTTATTTACAGAGGCATGGATGTAACGACAGATGGAAACGATCTGGCACATGTGATTCTGCGCGGCGGAGTGGACAAGTATGGTACTTGTAATCCAAATTATCACTATGAGGATCTGATCCGTCTTCAGGCGATGTATGGAGAGAAACATCTGGCCAATCCGGCAGCGATCGTCGATGCCAATCATTCAAATTCCAACAAGCAGTTCAAAGAGCAGATCCGCATTGTCAGTGAGGTGCTTCACAGCCGGAATTACAATACAAAATTAAAAGAGCTGATCAAAGGTGTGATGATTGAAAGTTATCTGGAAGAAGGATGTCAGAGTATCGGGGCAGACCAGATTTACGGAAAGTCCATTACAGACCCGTGTCTTGGATGGGAAGATACAGAGCGATTGATTTATAAAATAGCAGAAGAGTGCTAGAAGGGAGGCACATGATGAGAAGGCAGATGCTTGGAAAAAGTATGCTGGAAGTTCCGGTAGTTGCAGCTGGATGTATGCGTATTCAGGGAATGGATGAGACAGAGGTGGATGAGTATATCCATACCTGTCTGGAACTGGGAATTCAGTTTTTTGATCATGCGGATATTTATGGAAAAGGGGCATGCGAATCTCTGTTCGGACGTGTATTCGAGCAGACAGAATTTCGCAGAGAAGATATCATCCTGCAGTCTAAATGCGGGATTGTACCGGGTGTGATGTATGACTTTTCCAAAGAACATATTTTGCAGTCGGTAGAGGAATCTCTCCGCAGGCTGCGTACTGATTATCTGGATATCCTGCTTCTTCACAGACCGGATGCACTGATGGAGCCGGAAGAAGTGGCAGAAGCATTTGATCTGTTGGAGGGATCCGGAAAGGTGAGACATTTCGGTGTTTCCAATCATACGCCGATGCAGATCCAGCTTTTGAAAAAATGTGTGAGAC
>ENA-UOJP01002634-UOJP01002634.1-human-gut-metagenome-genome-assembly--contig:-C102-NODE-2634-length-13005-cov-5.191815_pt1 | contig 13005 bp, 10 predicted proteins | sample MGYA00242353_ERZ723900 | MGnify/ENA metagenome assembly ERZ723900
GCTTCGAAGAGTGCAAACGGTCCCCGTAAGAATTCATTCCGACCGGATTCCCCCCCTCACGACACCCTCCAACCGGGGACGGAAGACTCAGTCATCCCCCTCGCCACACCGGACATGGTCCGTTCCGGACGCGTCCTCCAACCTCAGTTAAATCTCCATATACTCAGGCCTCAGCCATAAGTCCGGCGTAAAGCTCTGTAGGCACATATGCCGTGACCAGGATCCCGTCATCCCGGTACTCCTCCGAGAGCAGCTGGCCGAATTTCCGGATTGTCTGAATTTTCCCGGCATCCTTATAGGTGTACAATTTTTCCAGAAAAATCTTGCGCCCCCGGAGAATCGTCTCCAGAATTTCCGTAAGTTCTTCCAGGCCCTCGCCCGTTCTGGCGGAAATCTTCACCTGATAATCCGATTGCAGATCTTTTAAAATTACCTCCTGCTCCAGGCAGTCGATTTTATTGAAAACAGTCACAATTGTTTTATCTTTAATCTCCAGCTTACGCAGCGTCTCATATACAATATGGATCTGGGAATCCATCTGAGGGCTTACACAGTCCACCACATGAAGGATGATATCGCTGTACCTGGCCTCCTCAAGCGTACTTCTGAACGCTTCTATCAGGTGGTGGGGAAGCTTTCTGATGAAACCGACCGTGTCGGTCAGAAGAATCTTCTGTCCGCTGGGAAGTTCCATTCCCCTTGTGGTTGGATCCAGTGTGGCAAAGAGCTTATCTTCCGCCAGGATTCCGGCCCCCGTCAGTTTATTAAGGAGCGTCGATTTGCCCGCATTCGTATACCCGACAATAGCGGCGGATAACGTATAATTCCGATCCCTCTGCTTTCTCGCGACCTCACGGTGGCGCTTCACTTCCAAAAGCTCTGCTTTCAGCTGGCCAATCCTGTCGTGAATCAGACGGCGGTCCACCTCCAGTTTTTTCTCACCAGGCCCCCTTGTTCCGATTCCGCCGCCCAGACGGGACAGGGAATTTCTAAGACCCACCAGTCGGGCAGCCCTGTATTTAAGCTGCGCCAGCTCTACCTGTATCTTACCTTCGCTCGTCACGGCGTGGGACGCAAAAATATCCAGAATTACCATGGTCCTGTCCATAACCTTGGTATCCAGGGCATTTTCCAGGTTGCGCAACTGTGCCGGGGAAAGTTCATCGTCACAAATCACCCCGGTGGCGCCCAGCTCAAAGACGCGCTCCCTGACCTCTTCTATTTTTCCTTTACCCAGATAGGTTCCCGGATGAATCCTCTCCCTGTTCTGGACTATCTTGTCCACCGTCACCGCTCCTGCCGTATCGGCCAGTTCCTCAAGCTCATCCAGGGACTGTCTTGTATCATCCTCGTCGGAGGTGCTGACCGCAATCAGAATCACGCGCTCCTCCAGCTCTTTTAAATCAATCAGTTCCGCCATGCTACCTCCTGTAACCCTGAGCCGTGCAAAATATCACGTTTTCCCTAACGGCTCTCCAAAAATGCAATCTCTTTTTCCAGCTCCGGCGTGGAACCGTACTTTGATACATAGTTTCTGAACGTTTCCAGAGCTTTTCCAAAATCTCCTCTTTTCTCATAGACCGCGCCCATGTTGTACATCATCTGCTGAACCTGTTCGCCATCCCCCAGCGCTATTCCCTGCTCAAAATAGGAAACCGCCTCATCAAACCGCTCTGCCGCCATCATGCAGAGTCCCATCTGATTATATATTTCCGGCCCGGATATGCCGCTCTCAATCGCCTGGCTGCAAAACCCGACGGCTCCGTCATAATTACCGGCCGTTCTGTATGCATCCGCTATGGAAGAGACTGCCACCGCCGCTCCGGCCGGAGCTTCTTTCCTGTCTTTCGCCGCCTCGGCTGCTTTTGCATAATCCTCCACTGCCGTGTCGGGATTTCCGGCCATGGCCTCGGAAGCGGCTTTATAATACAGATACTCCGGTTCTTTTCCGTCCACATCCGCAAGGATGCCGTACGTATGCGCCGCGGCCTCGTAATCCTCCAGCATAAATTCAGCTTCGCCCCTGTATTTCAGTATATCCAGTTCAAAGGCATTTACTACTCCGTCCGCTTCTTTGAGCGCCAGATCGAAGGATTCCACTGCGGACGCATAATCTTCATTTTTTACCTGTTCAATTCCTTTAAGCCTGGCCTCTTTTGCCGCCTTTGATTCCCCGCAGCCGCCCAGTATCAGGGCAGATGCCGTAATCACCACTGTAAGAACCATCGCTGCTCGTATTCTCATTCGTCCGTACCTCTTAAATTTCTAAACGGCGGCTCCCTCTCCCATCTGACCGGGGATGCGCCGCTGCCTGTCAGCTCCTGCCGGTGCTTCCGTGTCCGCCTCTGTCCTCATGTCCCAGTTCCGGCGCTTCCTCAAATTCAATTGCCGGCTGATGTTCCATAATACGGAACTGGCAGATCCGGTCGCCTGTATGTATCGCCGTGTCTCTCAGGGCGTAAGCCGGGAAAAACCACTGGTCATTGTCACCGCAGTAAGTCTCATCGATCACTCCCATATGGTTCGTCTGGATAATTCCAAAGTTTTTAAAGGTGCTGCTCCTCGGAACAACGTGGGCCTCGTATCCCCGCGGAAGCTCCATGGCCACCCCGAGAGGAATCAAGGCAAATTCTCCCTTTTTTAATTCTACCTCCTCAGCCGCCCTGAGATCAATCCAGTCGGATTTTCCTGCTATATAATCGAGTTTTTCTATTTTGTCGGTAAAGTATTTAATTCTGATTCTCATTTTTTCTGTCTCCTTTTCTCTGCAGTGCAGATCGATTATATCATTCTTTTGGACTGCGGTAAAGTTTTTCCGGTTTTAGTTAAGCAGGCGGGAACGCCTCATTACCGTTCACACGGCTGTATTCCGCGCACAGGCCACCGCCTTCAACTGAAATAAGACCGGCAGGACATGCCGGTCTTACAGAGTAAATCTGGTTTAATTTTCAAGGCTGAGACAATTTCCCGGTCCGTTCCGGACGAGTCACCCCTCTTCAGCTTAAAGAACATTCATGAAGGTTGTAAGCACCATCGAGTTAAAGAAGTCGACAAACAGGCTGCCTACGAGCGGCACGATGAAGAATGCTCTCGGCGCCGGACCATATTTTTCCTGAAGCGCCCTCATATTTGCCATCGCGTTCGGCGTAGCACCCATGCCGAAGCCGCAGAACGCAGTTGTCATAGCCGCGGCCTCATAATCGCGGCCCATGATATTAAATACCGCATAGTTGGCATACAGGAACATTACCACGGTCTGAACAAGCAGGATGACAATCATCGGAAGAGCCAGCGCGGCTAACTGCCACAGCTTCAGGTTCATCATCGCCATCGCCAGATACAGGTTCAGGGAGAGACCGCCCAGCGCATCGATTTCTTCCATCGGAAGGTCGGTGTTCTTCGCATCCCATATATTACGGATCGCCGCCGCACAGAGCATTGCTCCGATATAAGCAGGCATTGTAAGTCCTACATTTTTAAAGAAAGTAAAGATAATCGTACCGATACCGATTGCAACTGCCAAAAATGCGGCTGCATTGGTAAATTTCTGTCCGTCGATGGGAGATGCAGCCTCATCCACTGCGTTGCCTTCTGCCTTTGCCGTTGATTTAAGGCCAAGCTTCTCAACACGCGCCCTTGCAATCGGGCCGCCCATCATACTTCCTGATACAAGGCCATATGTAGCTGCTGCCAGCGCGACCGTAAGCGCTCCTGATACGCCATAGGTCTCTTCCAGAAGAGGCCCGAAGGAACCTGAAGTGCCATGTCCGCCTACCAGCGGCATGGATCCCATACAAAGACCTAAAAGCGGATCCAAACCAAATGCGGCTGCCAGTCCGCTTCCTACCGCATCCTGGATAATACACATTCCAACCGATAATGCCAGGAATATGAATACCTGAATGCCGCCCTTTTTCAAAAGCCGGAAACAAGCGGTAAATCCTACACTACAGAAGAATACGGTCATCAGGATCGTCTGAATCGTTGTGTCAAATGAGAACTCCAGGACTCCCGCCCCGTAAAGCGCCAAATGTAACAGTGCAAATACAATTCCTCCCGCTACCGGTGCCGGTATACAGTACTTGCTGAGAAACCCCAGCTTCTTTACCATAAACCTTCCCAGACAATAGACAAGTGCCCCCAACGCACAGGCCTGATACATGTCAAGCTGAATAGTCATCATACTAACTCCTCCTTCTCACTTACGTTTGATGTAATCATTTTTCTCCCGCCACTACAAAAAGCTACAGAATATTACACCACTTATCCGTTAAGGATATGATAAAGGAAAAGCCCGTATATCAAACATTTGTTTATCGTTTTCTTAACTTCACTTAACAAATCCACATTCAGAAGGCATTTCAGCGTAACAGTTCAGCAGCATTTACCGTCACGTCCTCCTCCTTCTCAAATATGAATTTATACAGTGTCTGGTACAGGCGGTCCGGGTCGATAGGTTTTGCAAGATGTGCATTCATTCCCGCCACTTTACTCTTTTCTATATCTTCATCAAAGGCATTTGCCGTCATTGCGATAATCGGAATATACGCCGCATCGGAATTGCTGAGATGGCGGATGCTCACCGCCGCAGTCAGTCCGTCCATCAGCGGCATCCTGATATCCATAAGGATTGCATCATAATAGCCCTCCGGGGATTTGCTGTAAAGCTCCATTGCGCGAAGCCCGTTCTCTGCCGTTTCCACAAAAAAGCCCTTGTTTTCCAGCAGCATGACCGCTACCTCTGTGTTGATGGCGTTATCCTCTGCCAGCAGCACGCGTTTCCCGGCAAAATTATATTCCGTCTTTTCTTCCTCCCGGCAGACCTGCTCCTCCTTCTCTCCCAGGGCCTTGGTAAAGGCAGAGACCAGGGATGACTTGAACATGGGCTTGCTCATCAGCAGATTCACTCCCGCCATCTTAGCTTCCTGTTCGATTGCGCTCCAGTCATAGGCCGTTATGATAATGATGGTAACATCGGGACCGACAATTCCCCGGATCCGGCGGGCCGTCTCGATGCCGTCCATCCCCGGCATTTTCCAGTCGATTAAAATCATGTCATAATATTTCTTATTTTCGAGGAGGGTTTTCACCCTCTCCACAGCCTTTTGTCCGCTGTCCACCCACTCGGCGGTCACTCCGATTTCCTTAAGCGTCACGATAGCGCTCTCACAGACAGCCACATCATCATCCACGACCAGCGCCTTCAGGCTGGAGAAATGGCATTCATGTTTTTTCTGGCGGTGCCGGAGCTTTTCATCCTCGGTAATTCCCAGCTTGACATCCACGGTAAATTCTGTTCCGAGTCCCTTGATGGAGCGCACGGTGATTTTTCCATCCATGAGATCCACGATGCTTTTTGAAATGGCAAGTCCGAGCCCGGTTCCGCCGTACAGCAACGTTGTACCCGTGGATTCCTGGGAAAACGGATCGAATATGTGAGGTAAATAATCTTCATCCATTCCAATCCCCGTATCATTGATTACAAAGCGGATCACCGCATCATTTTTCATTTTCCTTTTAACGGCTGCGGAAAATGTGACTTTTCCGCCCTCTCTGGTAAACTTGATTGCATTTCCCAGAATGTTGATAAGCACCTGCTGGAGTTTCATTGCGTCGCCGATATAATAATCGTCCAGCACCGGATCCACAATGCATTCATATTCCACATCTTTTACCGCAGCCTGGGAATAGCAGATGGAATTTATTCCGTTCAAAAATTCCTCCGTCGGAATCTTGTCATTCTTCAGGAGCATTTTCCCGCTTTCAATCCGGCTCATGTCCAGGATATCGTTGATCAGGGAAAGAAGGAATCTGGATGAAATCCCGATTTTAGAAATACAGTCCGCCACCTGCTCGTCATTTCCCAGCGCCTGGGCCGCAATGGCAGTCATGCCGATGATGGCGTTCATCGGCGTCCTGATTTCATGGCTCATGCGGGAAAGAAAGTCCGACTTTGCCGCATTGGCCTGTTCAGCGGCAATCAGCGCGGAAGCAAGCTCCTCCTTCTGCCTCTGTTCCCGCCGCGCGACGTCCGTCACATCGGTACGCGTGATACATACTCTTCCCAGCTCTTTGCTGATATAAAACGCCTGATATCGTTTAACCCGCACCGATCCGTCGTCCTCTTTCAATTCGAGTACAAAGCTGTAGGAATCCTGATTTTCAAGCTGTTCTTTCATGTAAGTAAAATTCATCTTGGCCAGATACTCTTCCCGCGCCGCTTCATCCATGCACCGGTCCGCTACATTCCGGAGCGCCTCCAGGTATTCGCCCTTTTCGGAGACCGTATTGGTCAGCCCATGTTTGAAGTTGATAATCCGCCGGCTGCCTTTAACCATATCAACCTCTGCAATGGCATCATAATCCAGGGAAGCGATTGTACCTAAAAGCTGCTCCTGGAGTTTTGCCTCCGTGATATCCTTAGTATAAAAAAATGCAATGACATCCCCTGTTTCGGGATGCAGGCAGGAGCTGAATCCGGTACTCCCCCAGAACAATTCCCCTGCTTCGTTCCTGCGGAAGAACTCAAAGCTGTAATTAACCTTTCCCGCCGCATAATCCGCCAATACCTTCTTCCGGTTCAGCGCGCAAAGAATATTCCTTCCATATTCCGCGTCCACCGCTGATGCCGCCAGATTTTCTATAATCTCATCGTAGGTTTCACCAATCCCTGCGATAGGCACTGCAGTGCTTGAAAGATAATTCTCCACCCGGTTTTTGCTGACATTCAGGCGGCCCTGAAGACAGCCTCCCACTGAAGAAATCTCTGCAAAATAAGACAGCTCCTTTTCGTAAAGCTCTCTCACATGCTTCTGAAGCTGTTTTTCCTCGGTAATATCGAGGCAGACGCAATAGAAATGCCTCTCACCCTGCAGTTCGGAGAACAGCTGGGCCTTGACCGACACCCATTTCACGCTTCCGTCCTTGCAGACAAGCCGGTTTTCATTATGTATCGTATTTCCGTGCAGCAGCTGGCTGCTCAGTTTGTCAGCCATCACGGCCAGATCCTCCGGATGAATGACTGCCGACATCCGGTTCCCCATGGCGGCAAACTCTTCCCGGGTATAACCTATATATTCAAACAGGCCGTCATTCGCGTCAATGACTGAGTAATCCGGGTCAAAGCGGCAGCGGAAGACAGCGCCGGGTATATTGTTATAAAGGTTCATTACCTCCTGCTGTGCGTGTTTCTGTACCGTTATATCAAGGCAAACCGAGGAGATGGCAAGACGGCCGTCCTCCGCAGTCACCACTCTTCCCAGATCGTGAACCCAGATATAAGAACCGTCCTTTTTCTTCATCCGGTATTCCACCACATACCGGTCATTCTCTCTGATCTGGGACTCGACCTCTTCATCGACTCTCCGCCTGTCTCCCGGATGCATACAGTTGGACACCAGTCCGCCGATATCTTCGACAAACTCCTCCTCACTTTCGTAGCCGAGATAGTTTAACATCTGCTTATTGATAAAATAAAAGGGGAATCCCTCGCCGATATATCCCCCCATCATTCCGCCGGGTACGGACTCGTTCAGCAGTTCCTGCCTTTGTCTGGCAATGCTTTCCACCACAAGCGTCAGAGGATAATGCTCTCCCTCCCTCTGGCTGCTGCCCGGCTCGGCAAAATGAAGGCTCTTGATCCGCCAGCCGGATTCTTCCCTGACCATTGTGAAAAAGCCCCGCAGAAACCAGCCGTAAGTCGAATTCTTCAAACTCATGTTTACCGACAGATTATACACATTCTCTGTAACTGCCTGCTCATAAATGGCGGACCATTCACAGACAAACGGTTCCGGTATCTCTCTGATATCCTGATGAAGATATTCCCTCATCTCATCAATTCCCCTGGCAAACTCATTGTTACCGGTTCCCACAAAGTGAATATCTTCCGTCAAAAAACGGGCTGCTCCCTCCGGGTCCCGCAATTCAAACCATCTGTGGCAAAACTCCTGTATTGTTTCTCTGATTATATTTCCGTTATCCATCTGCCGGCATTCTCCCTTTTATATACTTTCCGTTCCGCTCCCCTTTTTCAGGAATTATGTCGAAATAAGTATATCATTGATACCGGTATAAATCAACGGTGCCCTTCACAAAGCCTTCCCCGGCCAGTGCACACTGCCGTTTCCGTTTATTCCTGATGAAGAATCACCCTCTTTGCCTCCATGCTTTTCTTTACGCGGATTACGCGCTGATTTGAACTTCCTTTCCATTTCAGTGAGCTGTCCGCCAGCTCTTCCATATATCGGCCGTCTACCAGAACGTCTATAAGGCCGATATATGGAAGATCGTTTATCTCTTCCCAGGTATATCCCGTATAGAGCCATATGGTTTTGTCCGGAAACTCCTGCTTCACTTTCCTGATAAGCCTTCCCGTCTCTTCACGGTTTCCGGGATAGAGCGGGTCCCCTCCGCTGAATGTGATCCCTGAAACATAGCCTTTCTCAAGCTCCTTTGCAATCTCCTGCCACGCTGCTTCATCAAAAGGTATTCCCCCATCCGCATCCCAGGTAACCGGGTTATGGCAGCCCTTGCAGCCGTGTTTGCAGCCTGCGGTCCAAAGGACAACCCGAAGGCCGTCCCCATTGAGCATATCGTCTTTTGTAATATTATGATAATGCATTTCTCTACTCCAATCTGTCAGTTCCGTTATCCCGCCCGTCGGCTACATGGATTTCCGTTCCGCTATCTCCGCCATTTTCGCCTCATTTAAGCGTGTATCCCCTTTTACACGGGAATAACTGAGGTACCCGTTCATCCTGTCTATTTTCGTCAGATTGCTGCTGCCGCAGGCCGGGCAGACATCCATATCCAGCTCGGAATGGCCGCAGTCATCACAGTAGGAAAGAGAAAGATTGACTCCCTCATAAAATCCCATCTCCATCGCACGGCGCACCAGTGTCCTCACTGCTTCCAGGTTATAGTCGATCGGATATTTTACATACTGGATTTTTCCTCCGTTTGACAGCTCCCAGAAACGATATTCCAGATTCTGCTTCTGAATCGGGGAGATATCCTCCGTCACGTGGCAGTGGAAACCATTGCTGACATACTCCCTGTCGGAAACATTTTCAATGATACCGTATTTTTTACGGAATTGCTTCACCTGAAGCCCGCAGAGGTTCTCGGCCGGCGTCGCATAAATTGCATACAGGTTGCCGTCGGCCTTCTTAAATTCCTCCACCTTCTCATTAATATGTTCCAAAACCTCCAGTGCAAAGCTGCCGTCCTCCACCAGAGACTTCCCGTTATAGAGCTGCTGCAGCTCGTTAAATGCGGTAATTCCAAAGGAAGCCGTTGCCGTCTTAAGGAGCGGTTTTATCTTGTCATGCAGACCCAGACGGCCTCCGTAAAATCCGCCTTCGCAGTAGGCCAGCGGGTTGGTGGAGGCCCTCATCTCGCCCAGATAAGCATAAGTCCGGATATGAATTTTCCGGATCAGCTCCAGATAATAATCAAGCACCTCATAAAAGCTGCGGCTCTCCTGCCTTGCCTTTGCAAGAATCATTGGAAGATGCAGGCTGACCACGCCGATATTAAAACGGCCCACAAACACCGGCTCATCCTTATCATCGGCCGGGGTCATGCCGCCCCTCTCAAACCAGGGGGATAAAAATGCCCGGCAGCCCATTGGTGAAATAATTTTTCCGTATTTTTTATACATGCCGGCAATATATCCCTCCCCGGTCAGAGAGAGCCAGTCCGGATACATGGTTTTTGCAGAACAGCTCAGACCGGCTTCAAATACATCCTCCAGTTCCCCTCCCGGCCCATGCAGGTTTTCATCATACAAAAATACCAGTTTCGGGAACAGGACCGGTTTTTTGCAGCCGGCCCTGCCCTCACCCTTTTTACGTACCTCCAGCATCGTGATTGTCGCCATTTTTGCAAAACGGCTTCTGCCCGTCCCTGCGGTCATTGTGATAAAAGGATAATCGCCGCGGCTGGAGGAAACAGAATTAAATTTATATTCCCATCCCTGGAAGCCCTGTTCCATATCGCGTTTGATATCGGCCATGGCCACATCCTCCGCCTTCCGGCAATCAAGTCCCAGGCCCCTGTATTTTTCCACGTATTTCCCATAAGACTTTTCCGCATAAGGAGCCAGGATTTCCTCCACGTTTGGCACCGTAAAACCGCCGTACTGCTGGCTGGCGGCGCTCAGGACGATATCGCCGATTACATCGAACGCCACATCGAGAGTCTTCGGTTCATTATACCAGAGGTTCCCCATCTCAAAGCCGCCGCTCAGCACGCTTCTGACATCGAAAAGACAGCAGTTCATCGTATCGCGCCGCGCCGACATGTCATGGATGTAAAGATATCCGTCGCGGCAGGCCTGCAGTTCCTCCACCGTCATAAAGAACTTCTGGTAAAGCGATTTATTCAGTTCATTGAAAATCAGGCTCCGTTTCGTTGAGACCAGGGCGCTATCGGTATTGCTGTTCTCCTTATCTCCGATATACATGATAGACTGGCTTTTCTTATATACATCATCCAGCATCTGTACAAAATCCTGTTTGTAATTGCGGTAATCCCGGTAGCTCTTGGCAACCGCCGGATTCACCCGTTCAAGCGCTCCCTCCACCAGATTATGCATCTGGAAGATCGGGATCCGGTTATCCTCAAGCTTCTCCACCTTTTCCTCCACAAACCGGCAGATAAATGTGATCTCGTCCTGAGAAAACCGGATCATTGCCCTCTCCGCCGACTTATGAACCGCCACTACCACTTTCTGGATATTAAAATCTTCCCTTGTCCCGTCTTTTTTGATTACCTTGATCTCTGAACCCGTCATCCTGCTCTCCTTTTATCTGTTGTCCTGCTCCTGTCCCGCTGCCGGGCCTTTTATTCCGCTGAAATTACGGTTTATAACTATATGTAGATATTTCATCCCGTATCCATCTATATACGGTGTCGTTTCAAAAAACTCACGGTACTTATCCTATCATTCCCAGCGGCCCCAGTCAAGCAAAAAAAGAATGGGCGGCCTGCCGGGCATACCGGCGGGAGCGCTCATCCTTTTAATCCATATTTTCACAGGCGGCCGCAGCCTCCATAATTCCATCCTCCTGCCCGGAAGAATCTTCCTGCAGTACGCCTTCGATCTTAAGCTCCTCCTCCACCTCCAGGCGGAACTCATCCACCCGTCCAGGGTTTATCTCCGGCAGCTGCTCCGTGGAGCCCACGCCAAAACGGCGGAGAAATTCTTCCGTCGTGGCAAAAAGCGCCGGACGGCCGGGAGCATCGAGACGTCCCACCTCGTAGACGAGATTATATTCAATCAGCCGGTTGACCGCATGATCGGATTTCACGCCGCGGATCTTCTCGATCTCCAGCTTTGTAATCGGCTGCTTATAGGCGATTATGGAAAGCGTCTCCAATACTACGTCCGTCAGTACCTGTTTTTTGGGGGCGGAAGCCACCTGTATCAGATTTTCATAGTACTTCGCCCTCGTGCACATCTGGAAGCTGTCCTCCAGCTCTATAATCTGCATGCCTCTCTGTTCTCTTTCATACCGTTCTTTCAGGCGGGCGGCCGCATCCTTCGCAGACTCCACATCGCGGCCCAGCGCCGCTGCAAGCTGCCGGACATCTACTGACTTACCCATTGTAAACAGCACTGCCTCCACGATTGCTTCGTCCTCTGAAAATACCATGTTTTCCTGTTCCATCTTTTATCTCATTCCTGTTCTTCAAAATCCTCCAGGCCATCCAGCTTCAGTTCGCCTTCTTCTCCTTCGGGTTCCAGAGTCTCTATGTACATGTCGTCAAATAACGCTTCCTGGGTGAGCGCGATCTTTCCCATTTTCATCAGCTCAAGCACCGCCAGAAAGGTTACCACAACCTCCAGGCGGCCTGTCTGTTTTTCCAAAATCTGCCGGAAGCTGAACGTCCTGTGCGCTCTTGCATACATCATGACAGAACCAATTTTCTGTTCCAGGCTCACCGGTTCTTTCTTAATCGTTCCAAAGCTGCTTCTCACGGGATCGATCTTGTCTTCTTTCCGTTTCATGACGGAATCAAAGATTTTCTGCAGCTTTGCGAGCGTCAGTCCGTCAAGAAGGCTGTCTAAATCCACCGGAGGCTCATATTTCGCCACCTCTCTGGGGATCGTGGGTTCCTTAAACAGGTGCCTCATTGCATCCTGCTCCCTCTCCTCCAGCTCCATAGCCATATACTTGTATGTCTTATATTCCAGCAGGCGGCGTACCAGTTCCGCCCTCGGATCCTCCTCGTCCTCTTCCTCTGATTCCTCCACCGGCAACAGCATTCTGGATTTTATATCAATCAGGGTGGCGGCCATCACCAGGAATTCACTGACAATGTCCAGGTTCTCTTCCTCCATCCGGCTGACATAGTCCAGGTACTGCTGCGTAATCAGCACAATCGGAATATCATAGATACTGACTTTATTCTTTTCTATTAAATGCAGAAGAAGATCAAGGGGACCCTCAAAATTCTCCAGCTTGTAGGAAATTCCCATTTAGATTCCTTCCATCCTGTCTCCATATTAAATGCGGCATAAAATTACCTCGAGGGATACAGGCCTTGAATAATAACTAAAATTAATCCCCGGCCTCCTGATAGTATATCAAAGATGGATTTTCACCGCAACCTGATCTTCACCGCGGGTTGTCCGGATATCTGCTGCCGTAAGAGTCCACACGGCCAGCGCAGTAAATGCGCAGACCTGTCTGAACTGTTACTCCGGGTCCCGCGTGATATGGATTAGCTCGGGCCTGTCGTTCAGTCTGATATTGACGGAATGTGTTCCAAGCCCGCGGCTGACAATCATTGTTTTTCCTTCTTTGTCAAACCTGCCTGCACACCAGGGAAGAAAAAACTGGTACTGCGGGGTCATTACCCCACCCAGCAGAGGGAGGCGGATGGTCCCTCCGTGAAAGTGCCCCGACAACGTCAAATCGGCTCCCCAGTGGCGGCAGTTATTTTATAACAGCGGTGAATGGAGCAGGAGGATTTGAAACCTCGACTGATCCGCCC
>ENA-UOJP01002635-UOJP01002635.1-human-gut-metagenome-genome-assembly--contig:-C102-NODE-2635-length-13002-cov-4.209392_pt1 | contig 13002 bp, 12 predicted proteins | sample MGYA00242353_ERZ723900 | MGnify/ENA metagenome assembly ERZ723900
TCCCTCCACTGGCATTACCCAGTTTCATCAGTACTATGAAGCTATCCGACTGCCTATCATTCTTCCGTCCATCTCCATCTTCTAGTTGATGCAACGTACTTGTTTCCAAGAAATGATAGGCTCTCCCCAGTTGACTAATTAACCACAATGTCAAGCATGATTGGCTCTTTGACCCCGCAGTGCCACGCAGAACTCGCCATTAACGCTCTGCATGATGTTGCTTTCCGCATCAGTTACAACGTCAGCCCTCTGAGAGTTAACCTTTCGAGGCTCAATCGCATTGCAACCCTACTTGCTCGCTGTCTACGCTTAGCAACTGTCATTACTGACAGCTACTCAAGACTCGCTACTAATCGATTGGCTAGACCTTAATTAGACAGGATTTTCACCCGTTTGGTTAATTGCCCTTCGCTGGGCGCACAACTGAAATTTATCTCTCCTTTTGCACTTTGCGAATATAACTTTTTGCATTTATAACTAATAGAACAGAATACGCTATTGTCATAGCCAGCGGAATTGCCGCAAACCAAAGACTGATTTTCACATCACTGCTCTCTATCAAAATTATAGAAGCTATTGTGAATCCGCAACAAAGCATTTCCAGGGCAAACATAATAATAGCCCTTAATACCGCTTGCTTTTTTTGTTTATCCGCATAATCTGCAACCGCTAATATTGTTTCTTTTACTTCCTCATTCATATTCTCACTTTTCCTTTCTCCATCAATGATTTCCCGTATGTCAACCTCATAGAACTCAGCTATCTCAACAAGCATACTGATGTCTGGCATATTACTTCCCGTCTCCCAACGTGATACCGTTCTCTGCGCTACACCAAATTCATTGGCTAACTGTTCTTGGGTAAGACCTTTTTCATTTCTCAATTGTTTCAGAAAACAACCTGTTTTTTTCTGATCCATTTTTCTCCTCCTTTCTTCGATAGACTACCATTTCTAATGCTTAAATAAAACGACACAAAGTGAGTAAATGCCGTATTTAAACCACTAGACATTGAATGTCTAATTGCTATTTATCCAATTAACAAAATTCAAATTCATGCGTGCTTTCAATCTCTCTGCAAGACTGAAATTTTCACACTTCGTCAACTAATGTTTTTTCTTCTCTATAAAGCAAGGTCACAACAAATGCAACAATTATCAAAATATGTAATACAATATGATATACATCAGGAAAATATCTTCCATCCACATTTATTAATTGAATGCATTCTGAAAAATAGGCAATTTTCTTGTCCATTTCTCCCATAAATCCTCTTCCAAATAAAGTATACCATTCATGACTTAAGAACTGAGTGACAAACCACCCTGCCAACCATATCAAATGTATATTCCTTCCAACATTTTTAGTAACTAACATTAAAACAAATGTAATTGTCGGAATAAGCATAAATAGCCATTCTTCCTCAAATGCACCTGTTACCAAGTATTTGTCTCCAATCTTCAATCCTATCATTGAAAGAAAATACCACAGTAAAAGAACTATATTTACAATTATTAAGTGTGTTTTTCTCATAAATCATATCTCCTAGACAATTCGTAAAATTCAAATTTTCACCTTACATTACTGTTTCACTAATCTTCTTCCCAATATAAATCTTCTAAGTCACAATATGACATCATCGAGATAGAATATTCCTCGCAGCCATTTGGATACAGTTCCATAGCTTTTTCTATAGGCATTCCGTACTTATCTTCGCCATTATCAATACGCTTTCCATACCCTGCACATACAACTCCCATGTTAGAAGTGCATGATGCACACTCCATCGGAACTAAAACGCCACTTCGGTAACAAGTATCATTAATCGTGAAATCTATATCATCATACCCTGTATGGTTTGTACGGAGTTTCTGAACACGAGCCTTAATATATGTCATCAAATAGTTCTGTACTCTTCTATCAAAGCAGATAAAGTTAAACCAGTCAGGCTTTGAATCCATTATTTCATCCATAAAATCATTATACAAATCACAGTCTGTATTATTGATATACTTAACCATTTCATGCAGCATATTTTCTTTCTCTTCATCCGAAAAAGCTAACTGCCTTCCAGAACCAAACAACTCCCTTGCACGCTCCCTGTATTCTCTTGGTTCCGTATATCTAGTTCTATCAAATTGTCTATTATCTGGTTCTTTCTTTTGTGGTCTCATATCTGCATTCCTCGTTCATTGATAATCTTCAATAGATTATACCACCATTTACATCATATTTCTATAAAAATGAAGAAGGGGCTACCTGCACCTCTCGGTAACAAATAGCCCGTAGCAATAAATTCTTCGATATAATACATATTTTTCTGCTTCATTGCAAGATACTTTTATGCACTTATTTCAGTACCATCTTTGAAGGTTACTCTCACATCGTCCTTTGAGTAAACTGTCATGAAATCCACTAGGCTAATCCACATTCCTTCGTCAAAATCATCGACCACACTATCCATGCACTCCATTATGGCGATGAATTCTTTAAAGCGTTCTTTCTTCTTTAGCACTTCTTTCAATTCATCTAAAATGTAGTCTCTTTCTTCCTTTTTCACATCATAACTATATTCCAGCTCAGAATACATTCTTTGGTACTCCTCTTGATTTAAAGCCACCTGCGAATTCTTATGGATCAGATTTTGTATTTCGTCCATTATTTCGTCTAATTCTACAAGCAACTGATGTTCCTTTGCTGTTAATTCCGTAGTGTCGCATACCATCTCCATCATAATATGTGCATTCTCAATAAGCTCATCCTTTTCTGTTATGGCAAAGTTCAACGCTCGCACAAAAGCCTGTTTGATTTCTTCTTCTGTCAAATGCTGCGTGGTGCATTTCTTCTCATTTTTAAACTTTTTATTGCATTGAAACACTGTTCTTTTATATTTGCTGTTGGAATGCCATACCTTTGAACCAAACCAGGAACCACAATCCCCACACTTTATTTTTGATGAGAAGATGCTTGAACCGCTATAGGTTCTCCCAGCTTTCTTTCGCTTTTCCATCTCAACCTGTACCCTTTCAAAGATCTCATTATCAATTATGGCTTCGTGGTGGTCTTCGACATAATACTGTGGAATTTCTCCGTTATTCTTAACCTGCTTATGTGTTAAATAGTCCTTCGTGTAATATTTCTGAAGGAGTGCATCCCCTTTGTACTTCTCGTTAGTAAGAATGCTTTCAACTGTGCTTTGATACCAGTTATCCTTACCACCCGGACTTTTAATCCCTCGTTTCATAAGTTCCTTACAAATTGCATGAGGGGTAAATCCTGCCAAGAACAATGTATAAATCAGCTTTACCGTCTTCGCCTGCTCTTCGTTTACTACAAACTCCCCATTTTCGCCTTTATCGTATCCTAAGAACCAACTGTAGTTCACGCTGCATCCACCATCCGAGAAACGCTTACGATGTCCCCACGTTACGTTTTCTGAAATGCTGCGGCTTTCTTCCTGTGCCAAAGAACTCATGATTGTAATAAGAACCTCGCCTTTGGCATCCAGCGTCCAGATATTCTCTTTCTCGAAATAAATCTCAACGCCTATTTCTTTTAATTTTCTGACTGTTACAAGGGAATCGACCGTATTTCGAGCGAATCGGCTGATAGACTTTGTGATGATCAGGTCAATTTTGCCTGCAAGAGCATCTTCGACCATCTGATTAAAACCATCACGCTTTTTTGTGTTTGTAGCGGTGATACCCTCATCCGTGTACACCTTTACAAATTCCCATTCAGGGTTGTTTTTTATGTGTTTTGTGTAATAATCCACCTGCGCATCAAAACTGGTTTCCTGTTCTTCATTATCCGTTGAAACACGGGCATAAGCAGCAACTCGTTTTCTTCTAACTTCAACAATTCGTCTGCTCTGACGATTAAGCGTTGCAGGTATCTTCGTAACTGTAGCCATCACTTCTACCTCCAATCTTCAAATTTACGGTCTGTCCGTCCTTTTTTACGATGGTAAAGCGGTGCTTTTCATGAAGTGTCATGCTCTCGACCTCTGCCTTTACCCTTTCAATGTCAAATTCTGAAAAACCAAGTACCTCAGCAATCATCTCCATAAGGAAATCCTCTCGAACGCCCCATTGCTTGCAGCCTTCCTGCTTCTTCTTACATTTCCAGTAGTTCACGCGCTTGCCTTGATGGTTTTCTCTGTATTTTCTAATTGGGTCTCCACAGCACCCGCAGAGAATCATGTCTCCGAATACTGTTTTTCTTGCATTGTACTTATGCATTCCTTGGCTCTGATTTACCCTTCTGGCATCATCCCAGCTTTCTTTTCTTGCATTAGAAATCCATCTGCGTTCTACAATCTCGCCTGTCTTTAAATAAATAATCAGCCTGCCATATTCGGGAACAATAATCTTTTCAATTCCCTCCGCTATTACCTGCTCGTCCCATAAATCCATGTCAAGTACATCGCATAGGATTTTGACCAGCTCTGTTTTTGGAAGTGAATAGGTATTTGTACAGTTTCCTAAATGCTTTACAACAGAACGGCAAGTCCAATAAACTGTCTGTTTTCCACCTTTATTCATCTGTCGCATTCTTCGATTGAAGCTGTTCCCGCAACACCCGCACTTAATTTTTCCTGAAAGTGCAAAATGGCCATAATTGCTGTTATCCCTCCATTCACCAAAGAAAATATGGCGGCGTTCCATTTCGTTTTTAACTGCTTCAAAGGTGTCTTCGTCTATAATTGGCTCGTGTGAGTCCCTTATAAAATACTGTGGAAGTTCCCCTTCATTTTTCTTTGTAACCTTCGTGATTGGATCTACGACGAATGTCTTCTGGCACAAAAGGCTTCCCGTATAAGTCACATTCGTTAAAATCTTATGTACCTGTGCAGGAGCTATCTTGTTTCCATTGATGGATAAACGTCCTTCTTCAAATAAATGTTCCGCAATGTTCTCCACCTTTTCTCCAGCAAGGTATTCGTCATAAATCATTCTGACTGTTTCTGCTTCTTCTTCATTGATGACCAGTTCATCGCCTCTCCAGTCGTATCCCAAAATACGAAAGTGAAAATGCGGTTTTCCGTTTTGGTACCTCTTCTGATATGCCCATTTGATGTTGTCGCTCATCGAACGGCTCTCTTCCTGTGCAAAAGAAGCTAAAAGTGTCATCATAAGTTCCCCGTCACCTGAAAATGAACTGATGCGTTCTTTTTCGAAGTAAACCTCAACACCAATATTCTTTAGGTGTCTTACAACCTTAAGTAGGTCTACTGTGTTCCTGGCGAATCGGCTGATGGACTTTACCAGTACAAGGTCAATTTTTCCTGCATTGCAGTCATCAATTAGGTCTTGGAATCGGTCTCGCTTTTCTGCAATCGTCCCTGTGATGCCTTCATCAGCATAGACCCCTACATATTCCCAGTCAGGATTATTCTGAATTAAGGAACTGTAGTAACTAATCTGAGCCGATAACGAATGCAGCAGTTTGTCCGAATCCTTCGATACTCGTGCATACGCAGCCACTCGTTTCTTTGGCTTTACCAATGGATTTTTTGCTATAATTTTTCTAATCTTTGGCATGTTATCCCTCCTTGTCAGTGTCACATATTCCCGTACATTTCGACTTATATCAACTCAATCTGGATAAATAAATTCGACAAAGATGGAGCGTATTTATTGGTGAATTTTGTATCAATTTGAGCGTACTGTTCCTTTGAAATAAGCCCCTGTTTAAGCATGGTTTTCGCCATGTGCATAGTCGCGCTATACAGCTTTTCATTCTTAAATTCATCCTTACTCATCTGCTCCACCTCCAAATCTGTCTGCGATGTAGCACTCATGGCTGCAATACTTACGATTCGCATTGCCATACGCTGTGAAAGGCTTTTTGCAGAAAGCACATTCGTGATCGTAAATGGCTTTCTTGTTAACCTTGTCAAGGTTTCCATTCCACCACTTGTTTCTGCATTTATCCGAGCAGAACTTCTTTTCCTTTCTGCCGGGATTCTGCTCGACCTTCACACCACAGCAGAGGCAAACGTGCTTCTTTCCTGCTACAACCTTTATTCCCTGTGATTTATTTCCACCTAACCCATGTCTGCGACAGTAGGTTTTGACTGTGTTCTCTGACAATCCCATCTGCTCTGCGATTTTCTTATATCCCAAACCTGCATCTCTTAAATTTCCAATTTCGATTCTTTGTGCATCCGTCATAGCCACACCTCCGTAAATGTATTGAAGGAGTCCCCCTCTACTTGCTAAAGGACAGTTGAGTGGGTGTTATTCTGCTTTTATGATTAAAAAGTTGTATCCCTCACTAATCTCTGGACGCACTTTTTCAAAGTGGCCGAGAAAAAATGAAAGTTCCTTCTAATTTCCCTAATTACAGAAACATCCAAAATGAACGAATAAACTTTCTCCTTCTGACAGGGATGTAGCCGAATTTCGATTTTTCCGATTTATGAGCAAAAAAAATACGCCTGCAGACTCCAAACGGAATCTACAGGCGTTCTGTATTTCTTATAATTTAGTTACATAGTCAAGCGAAATCCAGCCAGCTCCAGATTTCAGTCTTCCCCATTTCGTTGCACCCTTGCCGTCAGCTTCTTCGACAATGGTGTAAATACCTACAGGAATGAATTTCACTTTATCGTAGTTTGTCCCTGGTCCTTTACGGATATTCAAATCCCTAATCAAAACCTTTACAAGGTATGGAACATCTGATGGAGAATTGGTATAAAGCACCTTTCCAGTCTCATCAAATACGGAATAGCCCTTATTCTCATCTGCACACTTCTTCGCATAATCAAGATTATGGAATGCCCCTTTCTGTGATGCAGCATCTGCCCATGTCTTTCGTACACGATACCAGATTTCCTGTTTCACAGGTTCAGCCTCTGCCTTAGTGCCAATGATGGCATTTAAGATAGTAAGAATTTTCTCACCATAACCTTTTCCTGTAGCCCAGCCCTTTCCATTTGGGTTTTCCTTCTGTCCGAGCCATTCCACATATTCTGCACTGCCTCTTGTCACATATTTAAAACGAGGGTCGATACAGACATTCATAAGGTTTTCTATAGATGCGTATGCCTTCAAATGCTGAATCTGTGCTCTGATGCCAAGTTGAGGACTGTCAAAGGAGTTTCCTGTTTTGCCTTTGGATGTAACACCCATTCCACAGAAGTTGTTCTGTGCAAGTGTCACTGCTGTGTTCTCAAACTTAAAGTTACCCGTTTCAAGACACGACTGTGCAAAAGCAATATCTCCACGCACACCTTCTGCTTTTCCCTCTGAAATATAGAATGGGAGCATATCAATAACGGACTGTGCCACAGATGGATTCTTTGCTTTAATATAGGCTTTCATCTGCTCTACGGTAGCAATCGGAGTGCCCATAATCTTAGTGCCTCTCTGTGTTTCTGTGATGCTCATTGCTGCCTTTACGTCCTTACGAAATCCGTCCATTGTGTATGCCATGCCAAGCTGTGACCACAAATGTTCTGGGTCCCCATGATTGCTCGCAATTCCACGGGCATGTCCTTCTTTATGACTGATGATTACACCATCAGCGAGTGGTTCCAAACCATATATTCCGCAAAGCATAGCAAATAATTCCACCGCCGCCCTATAGGTTCTCTGGGCTACTGCTTTTGCCTCTTCCAAATTAGAACAGGTAAATGATGAACCACCCGTATATTTGATGCACGCTGGCTCACACATTTCTACACCAATATGGGTGTTATTGCACGCACCACCGCCATGCCATCCTCTATGATTCCAAGGAAGTGTCTGGTATACAGTTCCATCATTTCCATCGATAAATGCATGAACACATGCTCTATCATAAGAAGACTTATTCCATGAATTAATAAAGGCTGATGCCTTCGGCTGTGGACAACCCACCGAATGTAACATCAACCCTTTTACGTCAATCTTTCTCCCTGCTGTATAGCACGGATTCTGTGTAAGAATACTCTCTACAAGATTCATTATTCATCGTCCTCCTTTACTTCTGGAATGCCTGCGATACTTGTAAGCAGAGATAAAATCCCAGCCAACGCAGATGCACTTGCAACCATCATCCAGTTAACATCCCCCATAACTGCTGATGTACCAATAGTTGCTACAGCAGTCTGAGCAACCGTTTTGATTGCTCGAACCCCTGCCGCCTTAATCCAGTTCATCCAATAATTACTCATTTCCTTCATCCTCCTTCTTACTTGGCAACTGTAAAAGCTGTTCTCTTCGGCTATCTAAAATGCCGTTTTCTCCAAGGCTGTGGTAAGCCAGGTACTGATTTTCCCAATCTTCCATATGCTCTTCTGAAATCCATCCGCCTTCCATATAAAAATGGTACTGTTCTAAAAGATGTGATCTCATCTGTGCCTGTTGGGCCTTTGCTAAAATCTTGAGCTGCTTGGTATAATGTCTACAACTTTTGATGCACCAAGCGGTCATAGCAAAAATTGATGGAATACCAAGTGCTCCTAGCCAAGCAATTAATTCTTTGATTTCTGAACTCATAAAATGCTCCTTTCTAATTTGTGGTATGAAAAAAGCAGCCCACTATTGGACTGCCTTATCATCTAATGTTATTCAGTTTCTGTTAATGTATAGGTTATTTTCATCGTCTTATCTGCTGTCTTTAGCACCGCTGTAGACAAATTATTAATAGTCGCTAAGTACGGAGTTAATAACCACAACCCCTTTTTGGCTGTATCACCATCATATGAACCAAATGTCAGAAGAAACGGACCATATTGAAAGACCGGTGTTGTTGTACAGTAAAAAGGTGCACTACTAGCAGTCTTTACAACTTCATCATTTGAACTTACTCTGAAATCGCTACCACATACCCAATCACCAAGTACCCACATATAAATATACCCATTCTGATATTTATTAGAGTTATACGAAAAAGCTGATGTAAAACCAAACGGAATATAAGTTATGTCTGCTGAATTATTCAGATTAATCTTATATAGCCCTGTTTTACTATAGTGCATCAAATACAAATATCCGTTATGCACTACAGAATATCTGTAAATATACGGACCAGATGTATCAAAATAATAGGAATACCCCCCTTGATGAAATTTTACATTTTCAAATGTCCATGTTCCTTCTATAAAGGAAAAATCACTCTTCTTAATCTTAATCCAATTAATGGTAGCTGTGCCACTACTGTTAGATGAATTCATGAATCCATACCAATATCCATCCTTCCCATCATGCATTGTATATGGAGCATAATTATAGGATGCGTTTGGTAAAACAAATGAAGTTGGTGTAAGTTTTACTTCTTCTATTACTTCATCCCCATCTTCGAGCAAGGAAAAATTAAGACCTACCTTCGTAAAACACTTTCTAACCTTACGAATTACTAATTCGCTTGAAGCATTAAGCCCTATACACCAGAAGTAGTTTTCTTCAAAATTCACCTCAACTGCATAAACATAAAGTGTTCTTATCAGATAGCCAGCTTCTGTTGATGCGTTCTTAAGAGACCACAATTTGTTTGATGCATTATACTCATCTCCAAAATACCCGACTCCTCCAAACTTATGAGTAAGTGCAACTGCAGCAATTGTTCCATTCGCCTGACTTGTAGCAAAATCCCATACGAACTTATATCCATTGCTAATCTGCCCTGATTCTGTCAGGTTAAGACTTCCCCTCATTACATCTGCTGTTGAGTTTACATCGTTAGATGCATATCCTACACATGGATTTGATGAAGGTGCATAATAGTTGTTGGCGTTCTCTTCCAAAGCTTCTGCAAAAAGCAAAATGCCACCAATTGCATTCGGACATAACGGGAACATATTTGTTTTCCAATCAGAAGTATAACTGTTCATCGTGTACAGCATTGCTTCAATGTTGGTTGAAAGCACCTCTGAAATTGCATTCGTAACCATATTATCGTCCGAGAGTGTTTCCACTTCCCCGGTTACAACATCCGTAAGTTCAATAACTGTATGACCTTTTAATGCCATGCTATCACCTCCTAATTCAAATAATGAACAATAATGCGATTTACATATCCCCCTTCAAAAAGCGTAAATCGTATCTTGTACTGTCTGTCAGTACAGATTTCATTCCATGCATCTGTACCAATTGCTTCTATCGTTTCTTTGTTAATCCCACTTGTCTCTTCTGACAATGTATGCCAAGCTCCATCGATATAAGCTTTCCAAGTTTCACCACCATCAAAAGAAAAAGCAAACAATGTTGTTTCATCTGCCTCAATTTCCACAGACTCAATTCCAAGAATTGTACTATGTAACATTTCTGTATTCTTAGTGTAAACAGTTTGTGCAGGTGGAATCGCCATAAGGCTCATTTTTATGACCGGAACATCCACATCAGAGTCCTGCCAATACAAAAGAGTCGGATTTATAATTCTTCTATAAATGACATCTCTTGGAAGATCCGAAAAACCATATGTCTGAAACACTTCTGCATTTAATTCTTCAAATTCCACTACTTCAAGATGGGTTGCTTCATCATACAAAAGATTTTCGTCTACAAAACCCAACTTTCCATAACCTTCATTGTAATAACAGGTTTCCGAAAGCGTATCATAGAAACACGCCAGAGTCTCTTCATCTACACATGGAATGAGGTCTAACAGCTGCTCCTCGCCCTGCCAGACCTCAACTTTGTATATAAGCCCATAAAAATATCTTGTTTCCAAAACACCATTTGTGTTTATCGTCCCTATTGTCATCTCTACAGGAGCCTCAAATTCTGCTTCTGTAAATTCGGCAATAACAACTCCATCACGGATAAGTCCACCCTTTGATAATTCAACCGTGACCACACTATTTGTATAATCTTCTACTGTAACGCCCGTAGATTCCGTATTAAACTGACCATGAAGTGTAGCAGAATCAGATAAAAAGATACCGAATTTATTCTCATTTCTGCTTGTTCTTGCACCGATTAATGCTGCATCATTAAAAAACTTAGTCTGAAAAGTTACCAAAATCTTGGTATCCTGATTTGGTATAATTCCAGTTCGAATGTATTGATAGCCGCTGAGTTCAATCGCATCCACAAACACCTTATCATGCGTCAGACGATAATACACATCATCCTTATCACAGAGCAAATATCTCATTTCAAATGGTACTTCTAATACCATGATTTCATAAGCAATATCAAATGAAGTTCCTGCATCATCTTTTGCATAAAACGATACATAGGTTTGCTGTCCTACTGATACAGAAACAGATTGTGTTGCACTAGCAACAACCTCCGTTGTCCCCATATAACCGCTGTTCTTTGGTGGAATAAGATTTAAAAACATATTTCCATTATCAAGAAAGAACCATTCGTACTTAAGCGCAAGATCAGAACTGGTACTGTTATACTGTGCATACCCTTCCCATCTTATTTTAAAAACTTTATATGTCCCTAAAATGGTAGCTTCTTCTTTGTACAAGTTCCAAAGTTTTGTATCTCTTCTGCACACCCTTAACTGTTCCGCATTTTTTCCAAGACCTATAAAACTATTTCCACCTACATAAATAGTGGAGGCTTTTGCGCCATTAAAGGTAAACCAGTCGACACCTGTGTAGGACAGAACGTTATCGTCCTGCCCTGAGTTATTAATCAGTTTTACCATATTTTCAGTCGTATTCATCATCTCCGCTAAAGAACTATAATCAACCATGCTGCTCCACCTCCAAACTATCTATTCTTGCAAACTGTTCTGTATTCGTAACCAGCTTAACCATTCTGCCTGCATCTATTGGATACTCCTGACCTGTAAACTCATAAGAAGTTTCGAATTCAAACACATCTTCTGTTTTCATAAAATATGCATTGAATTCCATCTCTTCTCTATCTGCTACTTCGATAATCTCTGTAACAATTACAGGGTTAACTTCCACCACTTCAGACATACCAACAAATCCGAAACCACCATACGATGGAGCTTTAAGACCATCTGAAATACCGACTGGATTTGGAATTTCTGTATAAACAGAAACAGAAGCTGTTAATCCAACCACGTCCTGTGCACCGCCAAATGGAATTGTACTAATGTATTCCTCAAATTCCAAACGGCCGTCCCAGTTACTATTAGATGATAATCCCTGACCGCTAATCGTACAGATCGCCTGTCCTCGTTCGATTATTGCAGTACCACCTTCCATTTTTATCAATACTCGAAATGTATTATAAGTATTTGCCTCTAAACCACTTAAGGGATAATAAAGGTTTAGGATATGCCTGCCAGAATGCATAGTCTCCATTGGCACATAAGTCGTTAGTTCGTTGTCATTAACGATATATGTAATCGTGAATACTACCTGCCCGTCCTCTTTAAGTGTAAAGGTTACTTCCTGTTGGGTTGCATCTTCGCCATTACTCCCAGACGGGATAGTTACAATTCCTGTTGCTGTCTTTTCAATTTTATCGGCTTTTACTTCAAGTAATATACTTCCGTGAAACTGTGCGTCCGTATCCTCATTCGATGCAAACTCAATACTTGCAAGCTCTGTATTACTTGCACCTAAGGTATATTTGGATGCATTCATGTATGTGTGTACCACAATCTTCCCTGCTTCTACTGAGTTCAAAAGACCTGCTATATTTTTATCATTTTTACTTTTTGCATGCGCAAGCCTTGGATTCTTACCCACACACTTTAAGGTATGCTGTCCATTAATCTTAAACTCGTATTTTGTGATACAGGTAATCTGTCTTGCATCTGCATGACCACCTTTAAACGTTATGACATCTCCCAAATCAAATGCAGGATTACCAATCGTAGACGAATCAAATGGTACATACGAAATTACGCTGATATCCTCCAGGATATTGGTTAAAATGTCCTCTCTTGTTTCCACTAGACCAAACTGTAATAAAGGATTTACTCCAAGATTCATCGTCAGACCATTATCTGTTTCCAATGCATAGTACTCTGACTTTTGCGTTCTGTTATTGGTCGAACTAATAGCTGTATACCTTGTAACAAAATCAGAAAAACTACTCTTAAAACGATGTCTGGTTTCTATCGTTTCAACTGATAT
>ENA-UOJP01002636-UOJP01002636.1-human-gut-metagenome-genome-assembly--contig:-C102-NODE-2636-length-12986-cov-10.025597_pt1 | contig 12986 bp, 12 predicted proteins | sample MGYA00242353_ERZ723900 | MGnify/ENA metagenome assembly ERZ723900
ATCTGAATTTGATAAAGAAAAATTACAGGAAAGACTTGCAAAACTGGCAGGCGGCGTAGCAGTTATCCGTGTTGGTGCTGCAACAGAGACAGAAATGAAAGAAGCAAAACTTCGTATGGAAGATGCTTTGAATGCAACAAGAGCAGCAGTCGAAGAAGGAATCATCGCAGGTGGCGGTTCTGCATACATCCATGCATCCAAAGAGGTTGCAAAGCTTGCTGAGACATTGGAAGGTGATGAGAAGACCGGTGCAAAGGTTATCTTAAAAGCATTGGAGGCTCCATTGTATTACATTTCCGCAAATGCAGGTCTTGAAGGTGCAGTTATTATTAATAAAGTAAAAGAGTCCGCTCCTGGTATCGGATTTAATGCAGCAACAGAAGAATATGTAGATATGGTAGAAGCTGGTATCCTTGACCCGGTTAAGGTTACAAGAAGTGCTTTGCAGAATGCAACATCTGTAGCATCTACATTACTTACAACGGAATCTGTTGTAGCAAATATCAAAGAAGATGCTCCTGCAATGCCGGCAGGAAACCCAGGTATGGGAATGATGTAATAAGAAAATAAAATATATTACTGAAAAGTAAGGATAGAGAGCTCCTGGCTGCGGATAATGCAGTCAGGAGTTTTACTATGCAGTTTTTTTCCTGATGTTAGTTTTTTTGGGGCAGTTGTTTTGATTTGCAAAATATGTTACAATTATTCCATTATGTAACATGAAGTCTGAACAGCAAGGAGGAAGAAAAATGGGAAAGGTAGTTATTCTTACAGACAGTTCCAGTGGAATTCGTCAGGCAGAAGCGCAGCAGTTAGGGATTAGCGTATTACCAATGCCTTTTTTTATAAATGGTGAAACACTGTTTGAGGATATCAATCTGACACAGGATACATTTTATGAGCATCTGACAGATGGAGCAGAGATTTCAACATCCATGCCGGCAGTAGGAGACCTTACAGACCGTTGGGATGAGCTTTTAAAAGAATATGATGAAATAGTATACATTCCTTTATCCAGTGGATTGAGCAGTTCCTGTGAGACAGCAACAGCATTATCTTCAGATGAAGAGTATGAGGGCAAGGTTTTTGTAGTAAACAATCAGAGAATTTCTGTAACACAGAAACAGTCCGTATTTGATGCAATCAGGCTGGCAGAGAGTGGCAAGAGCGGAAAAGAGATTAAAGATATTTTAGAGGATGCAAAATTCCAGTCCAGCATTTATATCATGGTAGATACCCTTTACTATCTGAAAAAAGGTGGAAGAATTACACCGGCAGCAGCAGCACTGGGAACATTGTTGAAATTAAAACCGGTATTACAGATTCAGGGTGAAAAGCTGGATGCTTTTGCAAAAGCCAGAACGGTAAAGCAGGCAAAAAGCATTATGATAAAAGCAGTAAAAGATGACTATGCATCCCGCTTTAAGGAGTGTCAGGATGAGATGCAGCTTTGTATTGCATACACTGGAGATATAAGTGCAGCGATGGAATTCCACAAAGAAGTGGAAGCAGAATTTGGGATTACAGACATTATGATGGATCCGCTTTCTTTAAATGTATCCTGCCATATTGGACCGGGAGCATTAGCACTTGCCTGTGCAAGAAAATTATAAGATTTAAAGTGTAAATTCTCGGTAAAATTGATTGACCAACCACAAAATATTGTGTAAAATTGAAATAGTTTAACTCGTTAATGCATAAAAGCAAGTAACATATCATGGTAAAACCAAGGAGGAAAATGAAAATGGCATTTTGTGGAAATTGTGGCACACAAGTGGGTGATGATGCAGATTTTTGCCCGAATTGTGGCCAGAAATTAAAAGGGGAGATGGAACAGCCGGCAGAGCAGGCAGCACCGGTACAGGAACAGCCGGCAGAGCATGAAACACCGGTACAGGAACAGCCGGCAGAGCAGGAAACACCGGTACAGGAACAGCCGGCAGAACAGGCAGCACCGGTACAGGGACAGCCGCAGCAGGGACAGTTCCAGGGACAGCCGCAGCAGGGACAGTTCCAGAGTCAGCCGCAGCAGGGACAGTTCCAGAGTCAGCCGCAGCAGGGACAGTTCCAGGGACAGCCGCAGCAGGGACAGTTCCAGGGACAGCCGCAGCAGGGACAGTTCCAGGGAAGACCACAGCAGGGACAGTTCCAGGGACAGCCGCAGCAGGGACAGTTCCAGGGAAGACCACAGCAGGGACAGTTCCAGGGAAGACCACAGCAGGGACAGTTCCAGGGACAGCCACAGCAGGCACGCCCGCCTAAGAAACCATTTAAGATGACGAAACAGTTATGGGCATTGCTTATTGCAGTCATTGCAGTTGTAGTAGTTGCAATTGTTGCACTTGTGGTAGTGAAGAATCAGAAAAAGAAAGTAAATATCAACGATTATATTTCTGTAGAGTATAACGGATATGAAACAGCAGGAACAGCATATGTTGATTTCGACGAGACCGGATTCAGTGAAGCTGTTATCAAGGCACAGGGAAAGAAACTTAAAAATGTAAAATCTCTTGATGACCTTGACTGGAGTGACCTCACAGATTTGATGGGAAGTAGTAACTGGGATTTGATTGACAGTATTACTTTTGATGTGAAACCGGATTCAGACCTGTCAAATGGTGATGTGGTAACCGTTACTGCTTCATGGAATGAAGATTATGAGAAAAAAGCAGGGGTTAAAATTCTTTCCAAAGAACAGGAATTTACAGTAGAAGGACTGGAAGAAGTAAAAGAAGTTGATCCGTTTGAAGATATCGAGGTAACCTTCTCAGGAACACCACCTTATGTATATCCAAACTGGACCAATAATTCAGATGATGATTACTTACGTTATCTGTGGTTCAATTTTGAAGATTATGACAGCCTTGATGTTGGTGATACCGTAACTTTAACAGTTGATGAGTCAGAAGAGAATGCATTGGCAAATGGTTACAAATTCACACAGACATCAAAAGAATATATTGTATCCGGAGTAGATTCTTATGTAACATCTGCTGCAGATATTTCAGCAGACAATCTGGATTCCATGAAAAATGAAGCAACAGATGTGTTAGATGCATATTTTGCAAATAACAATTCCTATATTGGAAATTCCGGATTCAGCTATGAAGGTTCTTATTATCTGGTTGCAAAGAACAGTGATACATGGGGTGATACAAACGTCCTTTATCTGGTATTTTCAACAACTGTAACCAGTGCAGAAAATGCATTTGAGCCGACTGTAGTATACTTCCCGGTAAAATATACAAATATTATGGCATTATCCGATGGAAGCCAGAGCTTTAATACATATGGTGATATCGAAGGATATACTGATTTAGAGTATGATGACGGCTGGTACAATGTTGATGGTTATACAGATGGAGCACAGATGTTTAACGATCTGGTTGTAACTCAGAAGGTTGATTATACTTACGAAGTAACTGATAATTTAACTCAGTTTGGAAACTAAAGGAGAAGGAAATGAATTCTGGAAATGATTTTACAAAGCACATTCATGTGAAAAATATTATTCGTCTGTTATCTATTTTATTAATGGTATTTTTCTTTGTGCCATCATTCATGGTATCCTGTGCAGGATATGGAAATATTAAAATTAGTGCTTTTAAAGCTATGACAGGTATTAAAATCGAAGGCGAAAGTGTATCTGATCCAAAAGTAATCTGCATCATAATGCTGCTGCTTCCAATCGCTATGCTGGCTCTCTGGTGCTTAAAGAGCGTATTAAAAGATAAAATTGCTGCAATCGCATCCGGAAGCTGTGCAGTTGTTGACTTTATTTTCTGGATTGCACTTTGCGTCGGAGTAAATAAGGAAGCAACAGATAATTACTGTACAGCAAAAGTTACAGCCGGATTTATATTTAATATCTTATTTATTCTGGCAATTGTAGTGTTGGATCTGTTGATTATTATCAACGTACTTCAGGCTGAGAAGCCATTAATCAGACAGAAAATGATGAACGGATATCAGGGAATGCCACAGCAGAATATGTATGGAAATGTACCACCACAGCAGGGACAGTTCCAGGGACAGCCAATGCAGCCACAGCAGCAGGGACAGTTCCAGAGCCAGCCAATGCCGCCACAGCAGGGGCAGTTCCAGAGCCAGCCAGTACAGCCACAGCAGCCAGTACAGCCGGTATGCAGTAAATGTGGTGCTCCGCTTGTAGCTGGAAATAAGTTTTGTACCAAGTGCGGAAATCCGGTTGCATAAACTGGAATATAAAATAAGTAGAAACCCCATCGTCTGATTATTCAGAGGATGGGGCTTCTTTTCTGCGTGCTGCAGCATTGCAGGCTCAGGATTTTATACAGCCTGACTGCAGAGCTGTTTCTTTTTCCGGTTCTTCCAAACAAGATAGGAAATCATAAGTGGTACACCGGCACCAATCCATGCTACAGGGCTTGCCAGACGGACTGACCAGTATCCATATGGATTTAAAAGGAGCCATACGACACCGACACGGCAAATCATTTCAAAGATACCGCTGACCATAGGCATGATACCTTTTCCAAGTCCCTGCAAAGAAGTACGATAAAGGTAAATAAGAGCAAGAAAGAAGAAAAAGCAGCTGATGGTATTTAAGTACTGTGTGGCATAACTGTAAATGGCTTCCGTCGGTTCGCTTAAGAAAAGGGAAACAATGGAACGGCCAAATACAGTACAGATGAATGCAGCAATTGCAACAGTTCCAAGGGCGATTCCAAAGGCCTTCTTCATGCCATCGAAGATGCGGTCATATTTTCCGGCACCTAAGTTCTGACCACAGTAAGTAGACATTGTGGTTCCAAGAGCCGGCATTGGCTGGGTAGAAATCTGTTCTACCTTGGATGCAGCAGTAAAGGCTGCAACAGCACTGGAACCAAATACATTTACTGCAGACTGAAGAATCATGGAACCAACAGCTATTAGAGAGTAGTTCAAAGCCATCGGGATACCAAGTCCCATCATCTGGGCGGTTGTCACGCGGTCGATGTAGTAATCACTTTTTCTGGTGCGGAGAATCGTGAATTTACGGTACATATAAATAAGACAGAGAACAGCGGAAATACCCTGTGAGATTACGGTGGCATATGCAGCACCTGCAACATTTAATTTTAAAGTTACAATACAGAATAAATCCAGCACAATATTAAGAGCGGAGGAAAACAGCAGGAAGTATAATGGAGTCTTGCTGTCACCAACACCTCTTAAAATTCCGGAAACAACATTGTACATCATACTGGTAATGATACCCCAGAAGATAACCCGGATATAAGAGTCTGCCATATCAAGAATATTATCCGGTGTGTTCATAAAGATTAAAAGCTCCCGGGAAGTAGTAACAGTCAATGCGGTAAGAACCACGGAAATGATTATGGTTAAGAGGAAGGATAAAGCAACAATATGCTTTAAACGGCTTTCATCCTTTGCACCGAAAGCCTGTGATACCATAACACCGAATCCCTGAGCAAGTCCGGATGCAAAACCAAGCACCAGAAACATAATAGAACCGGTTGCACCTACAGCAGCCAGGGCATCTTCTCCTAAAAACTGTCCTACAATGATGGTATCTACCATGTTGTAGAACTGCTGGAACAGATTCCCGAACAATACAGGAAGTGAGAAGAGAAGGATTAATTTCAGTGGATTTCCGATTGTCATATCTTTCGTCATAATTATAAGCTCCTTTCAAAAAAATTTTGCAGAAATATTCTGCACTATATGAGAAAAAAATACTATATTCTTAGGAAACGGGATTAGTATACATTGGTAAAATAAAAATGACAATGTAAAAATCAATCTAATTATGGTATAATTCGCTCATGAATACGAATTTAGAATATTACAAATTTTTTTATTATGTAGGAAAACTTCACAGTATTACATTGGCAGCAGAAGAACTGAATGTTTCACAGCCGGCAGTGTCCCAGGCAATCCGTAATTTGGAGCGGGAGCTGGGAACCACCCTTTTCATGCGGACATCCAGAGGGGTGCGTCTGACTGCAGAGGGGCAGACACTTTACGGCTATGTGCAGCGGGGCTATGAGACCATCCGGGAAGGCGAACGCAAATTCCTTGAAATGCAGGAGCTGACCAGCGGAGAAGTATGTATCGGAGCCAGCGATATGACACTGCAGTTTTATCTGCTTTCTTATCTGGAACAGTTTCATGAGCAGTATCCGAAAATCAGGATTACAGTTACCAATGCACCGACACCGGAGACACTGAAATATCTGCAGAGCGGCAGAATCGATTTTGGTGTAGTCAGCACGCCTATGGAGACAACGAAGAATATGCATGTGATTCCGGTGCGTGAGATAGAAGATGTCTTTGTGGCAGGACGAAAATTTGAATATTTAAAGGGCGGTAAATTAAGCTATAAAGAATTGGAACATCTGCCGGTTATGTGCCTGGAGGGAAATACCTCTACCAGAAAATATGTAGAGGAATTTCTGCTGGGAGAAGGCGTTGTGATTCATCCGGAGATAGAACTTGCCACCAGCGATATGCTGATACAGTTTGCAAAAAGGAGCCTTGGCATAGCAAATGTGGTCAGGGACTTTGCCCAGGAAGAAATTGAAAAGGGGGAACTGTTTCAGATTATATTTAATAAGAAGATTCCTGCCAGACAGTTCTGTATTGTTTCGGATGACAGGGTTCCGTTGACTGCGGCAGCAGAAAAATTATTGGAATTATTACAACATAAGTAAAACTTATATCGAGTATAAGGAATATTGACTTTACTTATAATATCTGATTCGGTATAATCAGAAAGTAAGAAGCAGAGAACTGGTTTTTACACCGGTTCTTTTTTGCTTTACAGGAAATTGCTTTTCTGTAAAGTAAAACACGCTCCGCGAGTAGCTCGTAAAGCGTGTTTCTCATAGTTACGCGAGCAGCGAGAAGAACATATTTCTTATTATAAGGAGGAAATAAAAATGGTTACAGCAGTAGTTGGTGCAAACTGGGGAGATGAAGGAAAAGGCAAGATTACTGATATGCTTGCAAAGGAAGCAGATATTATTATCCGTTTCCAGGGTGGTGCAAATGCAGGACATACTATCGTAAATGATTATGGAAAATTTGCATTACATACCCTTCCATCAGGAGTGTTCTACGGACATACCACAAGTATTATCGGAAATGGTGTTGCGCTTGATATCCCGAAGCTTTTCAATGAGATGAAGTCTATTACAGACCGTAATGTACCGGCACCTAAGCTTTTGGTTTCTGACCGTGCACAGATTGTTATGCCGTATCATGTGCTTTTTGATCAGTACGAAGAGGAGCGTCTTGGCAAGAAATCATTCGGTTCTACCAAGTCAGGTATTGCACCATTTTATTCAGATAAATATGCAAAAATCGGTTTCCAGGTAAGTGAACTTTTCGATGAAGATACTTTAACAGAAAAGGTAGACCGTATCTGTGAAATGAAAAATATTATGTTAGAGCATATGTACCACAAACCATTACTGGACAAGGCAGAGCTGTTAAATACATTACATGAGTACCGTGATATGGTAGCTCCGTATGTCTGTGATGTTTCTTTATATCTTGATAAGGCAATCAAAGAAGGAAAGAACATTCTCTTAGAGGGACAGCTTGGAACCTTAAAAGACCCGGATCACGGAATTTATCCGATGGTAACATCTTCTTCTACATTGGCTGCATATGGTGCAATCGGAGCAGGAATCCCACCATATGAGATTAAGAAAATTGTTACTGTATGTAAAGCATATTCTTCTGCTGTTGGTGCAGGCGCATTCGTCAGCGAAATCTTTGGCGAAGAAGCAGATGAATTAAGAAAACGCGGTGGAGACGGTGGAGAATTCGGTGCAACCACAGGACGTCCAAGACGTATGGGATGGTTTGACTGTGTGGCAAGTAAATATGGCTGCCGCATGCAGGGAACTACCGATGTAGCATTTACCGTGTTAGATGTTTTAGGATATTTAGATGAGATTCCGGTTTGCGTAGGATATGAAATCGACGGAGAAGTAACCACAGACTTCCCTGTAACCACAAAGCTTGAAAAAGCAAAACCTGTATTAAAGAAACTTCCGGGCTGGAAGACAGATATCCGTGGAATTAAGAAATACGAAGACCTTCCGGAAAACTGCCGTAAATATGTAGAATTCATTGAAGAACAGATTGGATATCCGATTACCATGGTTTCTAACGGACCGGGAAGAAATGATATCATTTATCGTTAAGAATAAAGGCAGATTGTGATGATAAAAAATGTAATCTTTGACGTAGGAAATGTACTGGTAGACTTTCGCTGGGAAGAAGTATTTCATAAGCTCGGTTTTGAGGGGGAAACTTTTGAATGTGTGGCGGATGCTACCGTCCGTTCCGTAACCTGGAATGAATTCGACCGGGGAGCAAAGCCGGATGAAGAGATTATTGCTGCATGCATCAAGGAAGCACCGGATTATGAAAGAGAAATAAGACTCTTTTATGACCATGTAGGAGAGACGATTCATACTTATCCATATACGGTGCGGTGGATACGAAGCCTTGAGAAAAATGGATATCATACCTATATATTATCTAATTTTCCAAAGAGCACTTATGAAAAAGCAACAGAAGAACTTTCTTTTGAAAAGGAGACTACCGGAGCAATCTTTTCCTATCAGGTGAAGTGCATCAAGCCGGAAGCAGAAATTTATAAGCTATTGCTGGACAGATACCATTTAGTGCCACAGGAATGTGTATTCATAGACGACCGTCCGGAAAACATAGAGGCGGCAGAAAAGCTTGGCATTACAGGCATACAGTTTCAGAATCAGCAGCAGGCAAAAAGAAGGCTTTTGGAACTTGGTGTCGTATCCGGCAGTTAATAAGTAAAGATTATGTAAAAAAAGAATAATTGTCTATTCGTTTCTTGCATTTCAATAGCGAAATGCTTATAATGAGCGTAAGCAGACGGGTAGCAACGCAACTGGCAGGAGTTACTCCTGCCAGTTTTTTTACTTTACAGGAAATTGCTTTCCTGTAAAGTAAAAAACGCTCCGCAAGGATGCACACTGCGGCGTATAAGGTAGATGTCGCAAGCGACCGCCGCAGGCGCGAGAATGTGCCAAAGCACATTCTTTGTTTCAGTTACGCAGTAAGCAGGGAGAATACAATGAGGATAACAGGTTTAAAGAAAAAGCTGATAAGTCTCATAGTGGCTGTTATTATGACGGTTTCAGGAATGTATGTTGAAAATATCAACATAGATTCTTCCTTTGCATGTGAAGATACTGCGAACCAGAATTTCACACAGGCAGCACATTTATCCAGACCATCAGAGAGCTGTACCGAAGAACTTTTGGGAACTCGGGAGACCGGCAGGATTGCAGCGGGATACCGCAGACTGTCGGAGAAAAACAACGATTTGGAAGGAGCAGCATTATCACTGGAAGCAGTATTGCCTGAAAATCAGGCAAAAGACGGCTGGAACTTTGAATTACGGAAATCAAAGGATGTTTTGGACAGCAGGCGTGTCATTATAGGCTATATCCATCATCAGGATGGAGCGAAGGGCTGACTATCACAAGTTAGAAGCAATTTACCTGTGCGCAGAGGAGCATAGGTTTCTTTGCGTAAAATATCAGGTCATAACTGTGATAGGAGGATAATAAAATATGGCACAGGATATTGTAGTAGCGCTTATGGGCGTTATGGCAGCGGCAGCAGTTGCTGTATGCTGGTGGTATGAGCATCATGGCAGAGAAGATGAGACTTCTTCTAAAGAGGAACAGGAAAAGACGAAAGAAGTATAAAGGAATAAAAGAAGATAGAGGGCTTGTAGCAGGAAAGGACAGAATATGAGAAAGACAAAAATTATATGTACATTAGGACCGGCAACAAAGGATGATGAAGTATTAAAACAGTTGATGGAAAATGGAATGGACGTGGCGAGAATTAACTTTTCCCACGGCTCACAGGCAGAACATAAAGTAACCATGGATCGTGTAAAAAAGATGCGTAAGGAACTGGGCAGACCGGTTGGAATTCTCCTTGATACCAGTGGACCGGAAATTCGGATTGGACAGCTGGAGGGCGGCAGGGCAGAGCTGCTTCCGGGAGATACCTTTAAGCTTACTACCAATGATATTATGGGAAATAAAGAGCGGGTCTCTATTACTTATAAAAATCTGGTACATGATGTCAAAGCCGGAACCAGAATTCTGATTGATGATGGACTGATTGAAATGCTGGTAACCAATGTAACAGAAACTGAGATTACCTGTAAAGTAGAAAATGGTGGTGTGATTTCAGACCGCAAAGGAATTAATGTACCGAATGTAAATCTGTCCATGCCTTATATCAGCCCGAAAGACCGCTCCGATATTCTATTTGGAATTGAGCAGGGTGTAGATTTTATTGCAGCATCTTTTGTACGCTGTGTAGATGATGTGCTGCAGTTACGGAAAATTATGGCAGAGCAGGGCTGCAATGACATTAAGATTATCTCTAAAATTGAAAACCGTCAGGGTGTAGATAATATTGATGAGATTCTGGCAGTGTCAGATGGCATTATGGTTGCCAGAGGAGACATGGGAGTGGAGATTCCGATTCGTGAAGTTCCGGCAATTCAGAAGAAAATTATAAAAAAGGTTTACCATGCAGAAAAGGTTGTTATTACGGCAACCCAGATGCTGGATTCCATGATGAAGAATCCACGCCCGACCAGAGCAGAAGCAACAGATGTTGCCAATGCTATTTATGATGGAACCAGTGCAATTATGCTGTCTGGTGAGACTGCTGCCGGGAAATATCCGGTGGAAGCATTAAAAACCATGACAGAGATTGCGGAATATACAGAAAATGATATTGATTATGAGAAACGTTTCCGCCAGCTGGAGAAGATTGATAATCCGGATGTAACCGATGCCATTTCCCATGCAACCTGCATGACTGCCATTGACATCAATGCGGCGGCAATTGTTACGGTAACCAAATCCGGCAAGACTGCCCGCATGATTTCAAGATATCGTCCGAAATGTGCAATTATCGGCTGTACCCCATCGGAAAAGAGTTATTATCAGATGAATCTTTCCTGGGGCGTAACACCACTTATGATACAGGAAGAGACGGATACAGAAGCATTGTTTAATAATGCAATGGAATCCGCAGAACAGCATGGATATGTACAGCATGGAGATCTGGCGGTTATTACAGCTGGAATTCCATTGGGTATTTCCGGTACCACCAATCTGATTCGTGTAGTAGTTACGGGACACTTAAAGAAATAGGAGCGCAGATGGTATGAATGAACAACCGAAATTAGCAGTGCTGATTGATGCAGAAAATGTATCCAATAAATATGTGAAACTAATTATGGATGAGGTCAGCAATTACGGGGTGGCTACTTATAAGCGGGTTTATGGAGATTATTCGAATCCGAGCGTATCTGCATGGATGAAAAATATGCAGGAGTACGCTCTGACACCGGAATTGCAGTGCAATTATACTGCGGGAAAAAGTGCTTCAGATTCGGCATTGATTATAGATGCCATGGATATTCTTTATTCCGGAAAAGTCAGCGGTTTCTGCCTGGTGTCGTCAGACAGTGATTTTACCAAACTTGCCATGCGCTTAAAGGAAGCCGGTATGATGGTAATCGGAATGGGAGAGGAGAAGACACCGAAGTCCTTTGTAAATGCCTGCGAGAATTTCAAGTATCTTGATTTACTTTATAATAAGGAAGAAGCAGAGGAAAAACAGCGCACAGCCACCACAAGAAGAAATACGAATGCATCTTCGGAAAAGGATGCCGGGGACAATGACAACCTTCCGAAGCTTTCGGATATTGAAAAGGAGGTAATCTCCATTATCCGGAGCAATGCAGAGGAAAATGGCTGGATTAATATTTCTGAGCTTGGAATCAATCTGAGCAAACGTATTCCGGGCTTTGACCCACGAAATTACCAGTGCAGTAAACTTTCTACCTTCTTAAAGAAGTTTAGGAGCATTGAATTAAACCCGATTGAGAATCCACACAATAAGCTGTTGAAGGTTGTGTATGCAAAAATAAAAGAGTAGCGGGAAGAAAAATAGAAGCAGAATATAGAAAAAAATGGCAGGAATGGCATCTGATGTTCTTTAAAATCAGATGCCATTCCTGCCATTATGTCATTGCTTAACGACCTCAATGAGAATATAATTACCTCAGACGATGTGTCGGAACAATTAGAGCATATGACAAAACGCGAAAAAATATTGAACCGACAGAAAAGTTTCTGTGGAATATGGCTTGCATCGGATGGCAGATATAAAACCAAAGTTCCAACTGCGGATGGTGGGAAAAAACTGATTGCCAAGCCTACACAGGAGAACCCAATGAGGATGGAACCATTACGATTTGTCAGGAGGAAACTAAGACATATCACAAGGATGATGATTTTATTTTTCTGGATAAAACCGGAAAAAGAATTCATGACCATGCTATCAACAATGTTATCCGCAGATTAAATGGTGTGAGGAATGAAAAAGATGCTTTTGTCATTGATGGCAGACCATCCGGCAATCATAGTATCAGACGTACCACGATATCGGAGCTTCATGAAGCTATGGTAATTTCTGAGGATACACTAAAGACATTTGCAGGACATAAGGATATTTCCACGACCCAGAAATGTTATATCCACCAGACAAAAGATATCACAGAATATGCCGAAGAATTTGCAAAAGTACTCGATTCTTAAGCAGTAAAAAGTTGTAACCCAACTGTAACCCAAAACTGGCTACAAACAAAAAAACAGGAAGCCTTGAATTATCAGGCTTCCCACTTTATTAATTAATGCGGAAGATGTCGCGGTGGTCCAGTGGACCACCCTGCGAAGCAGGAGCGACGACCGAGCCGGAGGCGAGACCTTGAACATGGAATCAAGGTGCACATCGGCTCGGTCAAAAAGAAAAGCTCAGGTAATTTACCTGAGCTTTCCTTTTTATCGTGCGGAAGATGGGACTTGAACCCACACAAGCGCAATGCTTACAAGATCCTTAGT